>Ga0065711_1031782_pt1 | contig 28743 bp, 21 predicted proteins | sample Hoacrofraction12_FD_59098 | JGI IMG/M metagenome (GOLD analysis project Ga0065711, IMG submission 59098) | Hoatzin crop microbial communities from Cojedes, Venezuela - Epithelial fraction 12 v2 (version 2) | ecosystem: Host-associated > Birds > Digestive system > Esophagus > Crop | place... | reverse complement strand
CTGCTGTAGGTGACCCTGCTTCGGCAGGAGGGTTGGACTAGATGACCCGCAGAGGTCCCTTCCAACCCCTACTATTCTGTGATTCTGTGATTCTGTAATAGAGGAGCTGGCCCCTGGCCGCCAGCCCCCGGCCCAGCCAGGGAGCGGGAGGTCGCCGCAGCCCCGCGTGGCCGTCCCGGGTGGGAACTGTCCACCGGGAAGGCGGTGCTGAAGGAGATGGGGAGCACACACCAGCCCGCCCTCCGCTCCTGCCAAATCCGCGCTGAGGCCCGAGGGGAGCTCCCCTCCAAAATGTTGCCTGTAAGCACGTGTAGGCTCTTGCTCCAGAAGGCAGAGGTCAGAAATGGCCCTTCACTTTAGCATTTCCCCAAACTTTCAGAAACTTTTCTTCTCATCAAAAATGGGGGAAAATTTACACCTACAATTCTGCCATCTGCCCTTATGGGGTGTTCTTAATTTAAGCACCTGCTCTAGCCCTTCATGATCTCTTTACATGTCCTTAGTTTCTTGGGGATATTTTAGAAACCCAGATGTGGTGTGTCATCAGGTAGTTGCATGACAACTCTTTACATGGAGTTAGTTTCTGCTGATAAAATGTAAATGAAAATGCTCACTCTTCCTTGTGTGTGGCTGGTACAGCATTCTGTTCTGCCCGAACAGACAGCCTTTCCTTCTCTGTTCCTCTTAATTGTTCATTCTCTGCTCAGATTTTAATTTAAGAAAAAAATGTATTGGATTCTTCTGTCAGCGAGTCTTTCTGATCTCTGAGACATGTGTGAGCCAACAAGCTGGGACATTCTGATGACTGAACAAAATAATTTGCAGGTTTGGCATTTTAAATATTCCATATTGTTGTTACAATATGGAAGAAAATCTCTCCCTTTCCCCTCCATAACTTTCCAGGCCAAATGGCCTACACGAATTTCAACTAGTGTTCCTATGTCATGGCTGAGATCTAAAGATCCAATGAAAAGACAGCTCTTCTGCCTAGTACGCTACTTCTCTTTACAAGTACTGTCATGCCAGCATCAAAGGTAGACCATATACTTCATTTTTTTTAGCTGTTATCTACTTCTGGCAAAGATGTGAAGTCCTGCAATGCATTGTTGTTTAGATAGCTAAGGTTCTACCTAGCACCATGTCGTAAATATTATGACTAAGATATGTCAGAATGGCCAAGCTGGAGCATGTTTTTACTTTATTTACTCTACTCAGGTCACTGACAGGTGATTTGATGATCTTTCTTAACGGCTGGCTCCTCTGCTCATGTAGACTAGCATAGCCAGCAAGGTAAGTCATAACAAAAGCAGATCATAGCAACCACATAATATCTGCTTCTTTCTTCTCTCCTCCTTTTGTGGTTTTTTTTCCTCTGATTGATTTGAATTATGGCCAAATATTAAAAGTCAACTTTTGGAGACATAAGAACCAAAGCATAATGTTCTCGTCTTACTAGCCTTTCTTCCCCTATGATTTTTCAGTTTTATTTCATGAAGTCATTTGGTGTTGCTTTTGGTGATGCTGCTCTTCAGCCACATGTCTCTCTGAAGTAGAAAAGGTGGGTAGAATTACTTTTCTCCACAGGATTTACCAGTAATTGGTCCATGTTAAGCTACATTAGTTTCCAATGTCTTTTCTCTCTAGCGTGTTTCTTTTTCCTATTGAATTTTTCAGGACAGTCATTCCACATGGGGATATTCTATTGCATGCTTTGGGGTCATTGCTGTAAAAAAAAAAGTAGAGTGTAGGCGCTTAATAAGGACCTTGGGAGTCAGTTTTATATTTGCAGGAGGGGAAGATCTTCTTGGTAATTTATCCTACATACAAATTGCAAAAATACTATCCTTTTAAATTTCTAAGAGTCTTTGAAAAGCATGGTATTTTCTACAGATTCTTTCAATGTAGGCAAAGTACACAGAAAATTTCTTTACTAACTATTTCGCATTTTTATTTTACCCATAATATACAAGACAAAAATCTGAGGTTCTATCAGGAGGGTTAGAAAGAGTTTAAGACAGGATGGCATTATTCCTAAGCAAAGACATCTGAAAAGGAAGAGTAGGCTTCAAAGAGAAATCTGAAAGGGAAGGCAATATGAATCACCCTTGATTGTTCCTCCTGAAGCTTTGAACTGCACCAGAACAGGAAGGAAGTTCCCGTACATAGTTCCTCCCCTCTTTCCTAGGGTCAGTAGCTTCAGTGAGGAGCCCTCAGCGCTCAGGGATAGATCCATGCATCCAGTGCTTTATTACATAAAAATAAGCGCACTGCCTAAATTGCTCCCAACTCTTTGGCAGGTCTTCACATAATCTACGAGAAAATTAAATTCTTCCCGCATCTACTGTACACACAAGCCCAGAGTGTTAATTAGCCAAGATCCAGCTATTCTAAAACAAATGTAGGGAGGTTCTGCATTTGATGGCAGATGGAAAGAGTCATTTGTTTGACTCATGAAGTACACCCCTATTAGGTAATGCCAGCTAAAACTATACAGCTGGCTAGTTATCAGTGCAGGTCTTGGTTACAAATGAAACTAAGAGGACTTTCCATCTTCAGAAAACGTCAATGCCCAAAAATAACTACCTCGAAGACAAATGCAGAAATAACTGTTTTGGAAAGTTATTTCTCTCGTCAGATGCCTGGAGGTTCAGGCACTTGATTAACTTCTACCCACAGAAGCCAACTCTGTTCCAACAGCAACATCAGGCTTCACAGCAGACAATAAAAGGAAGGAGAGTTACAGCCAAACAGTTGTTACTCAAAGATTACCTGTAAAATTTCAGCGTATATTTTAAAATGTGGTTCCACAGTCCTGCCTTCAGGATTCTTGTCAGTGTCATGAGGAACCCCGTGGGAGATGTGAACAGAGATTAAGGCTTGAAAAATTTATACAAGGCTAGACTGTCCTTTCTCCTGTGTACCTATACCTGATATGTGCATGAGTAGCAACATCTTTGGATAATTTACAGACAAGTTAATGCTGTCTGGGGAAGAGGAAGATCAAGGATATAACTTTGCCTGGAATGGGTGAAGTACTTGTAATAGAGTCTACACACATCACTTTATTCAGGGCTCTGCTTGAAGGCAGAGTCAAAGTCAAAATAGGTAAAACACTGGAAACAGGAGGAAAGAGATCTATACCCTGTTATGTGCCTCCCACCCACATAGTAATAATGGAGGTAGTCTCTAAAGGGTGTGTCAGATGTCTCTACAGTTGGAACTTTTGCTCCAGACTGAACCATTTTCTCTCGGCTTTGCATCTTCTTTTCCTTAAAACTGAGTCTCCTTCACAGAAATTATTTCCAGGAGCCACAACATGTTGCCTAAATTAGGAATTTACTTGCATGATGTTTCCTTTGTAATAGAGACAGGACCCTAGTAAGTAATTGAGCCCACCAAATGTTTGCATCACCCTGTAGAGGTATCTCTTTTCACTGAGCATAGGAAAACTTCAGGTGATAAAGTTTCTACATAGGATGCCTTTGTGAAGAACCTCTAAAAGAGGCCTCTAAAAGAATATTCTTGTTTAAGGGCACAAAGGAAAAAGAGCTGGTAGAATAAAAAAATGAATTCATGTCTTTGCAAGTGCCCTAGCAACAAGATAGAAGGAATCAACGTAATCTTAACATGAAATAGCACATACATTTCAGCTGAAGGAACAGCATATAAGTGACAATATAAGAAGCAAAAATCCATTTATTTGAGGGTAATTAATTTTATCTTTATTTCAGCTAAACTGGCTGAAGAGTAGAACTCAAATAGTTGTAGTGGATAAAGCCACATCTGACTGGCAACCAGTCACTAGCAATGTTCCTCGGGGTTCAACTCTAGCGCCAGTTCTGTTCAATATATTTATCAATGATCTGGATTCAGAAATTGGATGCATCTTTAGAAAACTTGTTAATGATACAAAATTGGGAAGTGCTGTTGACACTCTTGAGGATCAAGATGACTTTCAGAGGGATCTAGATAGATTGTATCATTGGGCTAAGATTTATAGGATGAAATTTAACAAGTCCAAATGCCAAATTCTGCACTTAGGATGGAGTAAGACTGGGCACAAGTATAAACTGGGACAGGAGTGGCTGGAGAGCAGCCGTGCAGAAAGAGATCTGGGGGTGCTGGTTGCCACTAAGCTCAATATGAGTCATCAGTGTGCCCTGGCAGTCAAGAGGGCAAACCGCATTCTGGAGTGCATCAAACACAGTATAACCAGCCAGTCAGAAGAGGTGATTATCTCACTGTATTCAGCACTGGTGCAGCCTCACCTTGAGTACTGTGTACAGTTCTGGGCCCCACAATTTAAGAAGGGTGTTAAGGCCTTTGCATACATCTAGAAGAGGGCAAAAAAACTGATGAAGGGGCTGCAAGGCATGTCCTGCAAGACATGCAGCTGAGGACGCTGGATTTGTCTAGTTTGAGAAAAGAAAGCTGAGGGGCAACCTCATTGCTCTCCGCAGCTTCCTGAGGAGGGGAAGTCGAGAGCGAGGTTCTGGTCTCTTCTCCCTCATATCCGGTGATAAGACATGTGGGAATGGTTCAAAGCTGCACCAGGGGAGGTCTGGACTTGATATTAGGAAGCATTTCTTTACTGAGATGGTGGTCAAACACTGAAACAGGCTTCCTAGAGAGGTGGTCAATGCGCTAAGCCCATCACTGTTTGAGATGTGTTTGGACGATGCCCTTAATAACATGCTTCATCTTTTGATCGGCCCTGAAGTGACCAGGCAGTTGGACTAAATGATAATTGTAGGTCCCTTCCAATTGAAATCTTCTATTCAGTGTGCCAGGTAAGCACGCACTTGTCTGATGTGCCAAGCAGATCTGGAGCTTGTCCTCCTTGGGTATGTTGACTCAGCCGAAGAATACAAGGTTCTAATATCCCTCAGGCTAATGCCAATGCTCCCAACATGCAATGCAGATGAACTAGGCAAGAGCTACTATCCTGGGTTGCAGAAGCCATACAGCCCTGTTAGCAGAAGGTTGTGTCATAATTGTAACTATCTCATAATCCCTTCTTCACTTCTCACTTCTCAGTCACATAGCATGGATATGCTCTAAATCAAGTATTACACAGACAAACAAGAGCATATGCCTGCCAGTGCCACTGGGGCATCCATTTAATGTTGTCAAAACCAAAAAATGTTAACTTAATTGAATGAAAATTTCTAAATCTAATAGATGTGCATCTTCACTTGCAGCAGGCTTTAGTTGCCTTGTATCCTGAGGAAAGGTTAAGCATTAATTCTTCTGTTGTGACTGGAGGACTGAAATATTGGGATTTCATTAACAAGATTTATAGGAGTATTCAGTGACTGCCATAATAATGGTAGTTATCAGTCTGCAACCATAAAAATTCTATATTTTATGATTAAAGTAAAATTTCTTCTTAAACTCCAAAGCTGAATTTCATGTTTGCAAAGTAGGAAGCCTGATTTAATGTGAAGTCATGACTGTAACATTATGACACTAATTCTTCTTTGTTCTGAACCCTACTAACAGAAATCAAATTAGTTCTAATTTCAAAATGCCAAATTCTGATGTTTTTTACACAGTTTAAAGAGTGCTTGCCTCTACAAGTCCATCCCATTTCCAGTGGAAAATCTGAAGGATTCAAAAGAGAAACATTCCAATCAGTTAGCCTAACTCCCTGCATGGAACAGGTCATACAATCCATGGCATCCATTACATTCTGTCATTGTGGTGTTCATGGGGGTAGAACGGAGGTGCAGCACAACATGAGCTTGTCAGCACAATGGCCCAAAACTGGGGCCATTAGTGAATGAAGCCGCGGCAGTGGACCTGATACAACTCCCTTAGAAAGCATCTTTCCTTCAGTTGCCACTGATGATGTATTTTGCCCTGGCATATTTATCATCCTATATTCAGAATCGTATGATTGTCATACTTATTAAACTGAAGTTTCAGCAACGTACACTTATTTCTTGAATAATTTTATTCATACTTGGGAAGAGAATTGTTTGCAAATTTCTTCTGAAAGGCATTTAAACAACTTACAACTATCACTGCTCAGAAAAAGTGTTTTACAATGTTCTTAATCTTTTGTGTTGTAAAATCAATGGAGTTTATAAATGTTTTCTGACATGTCACAAACATCTTGAAGTCCTATCTGTATTCCGCACAACTTGTGAGTAGAGCTGGGTAAACATTTTACATCAAGAAGGTGAGTTCATATGTATAATCATAGAATCATAGAATCATTAATTTGGAAAAGACCTCTAAGATCATCAAGTCCAACCGTCAACCCAACACCACCGTGCCTGCTAAACTGTGTCCTGAAGTGCCGTGTCTGCATGTTTTTTGAACACCTCCAGGGATGGTGACTCCACCACTTCCCTGGGCAGACCGTTCCAATACCTGGCCACACTTTCAGCAAAGAAATTTTTCCTAATATCCAATCTAAACCTCCCCTGGTGCAACTTGAGGCCTTTTTCTCTCGTCCTATCGTTAGTTACTTGGGAGAAGAGACCAACACCTGTCTCTCTACAACCCCCTTTCAGGTATTTGTAGAGACCAATAATGTCTCCCCTTGGCCTCATCTTCTCCAGACTAAACAGCCCCAGCTCCCTCAGCTGCTTCTCGTAAGAGTTGTTCTCTGGACCCTTCACCAGCCTCGTTGCCCTTCTTTGGACCTGCTTCAGCACCTCAATGTCTTTCTTGCAGTGAGGGACGCTAAACTGAACACAGTATTCAGGGTGAGATTTTTCGCATCTTTCCTATTACCTATCTACTGACTGACACATAGCTGATTACCAAGTTCTGATGCCTTAGGAAGGGGATCTAAATGATTTAGTATACCTTTCTTCACCTCTTTCTTCTCTTAGGCTCTGTCACCATAGCAAAAATACTGAAAGGTTTGACAAGTAGCATATCAATAAACATAACAATAATTGATTTCTGGGAGATGAAAAATCTGAAATTGGTGACAATTTCCCCCAAGGGTGTTGTCTGATTAATTTAATGTTCATCTTAGTCTTTCTAAGTCATTCTGATACTGCTTATCCGCTCAACAAATCTTTGTGACTTGTCTATGTGCCGAGGCCCAAAATAAAGTGAAGTATTATTGCATATCCAGCGTTTTTTAAACTGGGAGCATCTTCAGCCAAAAGAAAAAACCAAAGGCTCATAGATATGCTAAAAATTGTGAGTTTACCATGCCTTTTTTGATTAAGCCAGATATTTCTGAAGAAAAAAACGCTGGTGTCTGACAGTAGCAATAGTATAAAACATATTGTCCCGTTTCATGGTTCCCACTCCTGTATCTGAAGAATTATCTGAAAGCATGAGCTGGTCTCAAAGAGCATGTGACAAGTCATGATGAAAGATGAACTGAGACTGGAATATATGCAAAGAAGTGTTATCAGGATGATCAGGGTGACTGAGAGCCTGGGAAACAAGTGCAGATTTAAGAGACCTCAGCTTCATAATATTGCTAAATGAAGGTTGTGCAGTCCTGTAGTTGTCCACAAACTTCAGGGGGGAGGAAAAAAGATGTATGTTAAGAAATAGTGTTGGCACAAAAAGTTTGAACTAGCAAAGACTGTGTTTCAGCAAAGAATCTCAGAAAAGTTTCTATGTGTCACAGCAGGAGCAGTAGGATAGGAAAGATGTGACCAGTTCCACTAATATGAAACATGACACAATTGCCTGAGATAGTTGGGGATGGGATGTTGAGCAAGCATCAGCATCTGTGCAGGGGAACAACTCGGCAGTTTTCCATTTCGTGATGTTTTCTGATAAGCAACACTGGATTTGGTTGCTGTTGGTGTTGCATTCTGACCAAAATGTTCAGGGAGATCTCAAGCTGTACCACTACATTACAGTCAACCTTTGCAGTTAAAGTCGAAATACAGACTGCAAAGGAAAGATGCTGTGAAATCAAGAAATCACTGCACGGCACACGTCTGAGACAGAGATGTTTTCTTAACAACCTATTGCAGCCATTAGTGATTCAGACATCACTAGAACAGTTCATTACTGAGAGAGACAGCATTCATGTTGTTTAGGCAATGGCATCCTTCATCAGTCCTTAATAATATCTAAAATGAGCTCTGCTTAGTGGGCTTCCTCTCTTCAGAAAATAGGAAGAAACCCTGCACTACAGGAACTGTAGTTAACTGCCTGATTCTTTGCATCCAGTGTGGTTTCAGAGAGGAAATAAAGAGCATTTAGAGTGACTGAATCACATCAGATCTTTCAGACATCCTCATTAAGCTGTTATAATTAGGGTTGTGTTGTTTTCTTCATTTTCTCTCAATAGTGTTAGCTGGCAAAGACTGATGCCTTTAGCCCTCCAATAAATTAATTATTAATGCAGGAGTTAATAATTCATGTTAATTGGTACTATGAGCTACTTTCCCCAACAAATGTGAGCAAAGGTCAAAACTTGTTAACAGCAGAGGTGAATTCTATTTTTAAGTTTTCTCTTCCATAGTATATCTGCAAAATCAAGCTGTAGCTTGCAAAACTTAACTGTATTTCAAAAGACAAGCATATACTGAGGGCAAATGTCTGGTCTATTCACTTGGTTTCAAAGTACCATTAACTGGGCATTTGCACTGCCTTTGTCATATCGAGATAGACAGAGAATTTAGGATTGTCCACCTTGGATCAGCAGAAAGTATCTCACATGTTGCAAGGATGGCACAAGCTTGAGCATGGAGTGATCAACAAAAAAATAAACTGAGAAGATGCAAATTACTGAAGCATCAGGATATTATTTTAATGCCATCTGGTAAGTGCATTACAGCACTGACTATACATGTTGCCTTTCCTGAAACAGAAGAACCTGTTCAATCAGCATCATAATTGTGAGGTTTACCTTAGCGGAAGATCACATAATTCTCTATAATTATTCCTTGCTGCCCAGATAAGTCAGATTTGCCACTTACTCATTGTATGAGGTGCAGTGCTTTGATCATTGTCCTCTTAAATGCAACACAATTTCATGTGAATGCCTGTCCCACCCTCATGCCCTTCATCTTGAACATCGGAGCTGGAATCTGCTTTTAATTTGATAGGATATTTGAACAAGGCCATATGCAGTTGCATGTGTTTAGCAACCAAACCTTTTCCCATGTAAAGAATAAATCCACAGTCTTTCTTCAACAACCAACAGGAAATCATGTTTTTGTTTGTGTTTTGTTTATAAAACAGAGATTCAAACAAGCCAAGTGAAGAGAGATATGTGTAGACTTTGGGAACAGCTTAAAAGGAACCAATGAAAATATGCTTTTAATAAAAATAATCAGCTTTTCTTAATGGTTGTAATAATCTATTGTAAGTAACTTATATAACACAAGGCTTTCACTGTACTCATTAGAACTTGGCAACTCATTTTTCAGTGTTTAAACATGAGAATGAGATGGGACTTCATCCAACATCCACTGTCATCAGTGGGAGTTCTTCCACTGACTTCTGTGGGCACTGGATCCGGCCCCTGCTCAGCAGGACATTTTCTTTCTGGAAAGAAAAAACAATCTCCTTGGAAAGGTTTTCCTTTATGACATGGCCAATATAGCTATTTACTCTCTTCTCATTGTTCTGCAAAATCAAGCTGATGTTTTATAAAGAGAAAAAAGTACAGCTCAGGAAAAACAAGTATAGTTTTATAACACTTTGTTCTATTAACAGGAAGTGTTAAAAATACTGATGGAAAACAGCTCATGTCATCTGACTTGTGTCGTTTTTCGCTATAGGCATATACTGTTTCCATAGCGTAACTGAAGTACAATTAGACACTATATAAGACAAGTAAGAAGTACATGTAGGTACTTCATTGCTGCTGTTGTGTAACTAAAATATGCAAAAAGTGCACAGATGTGAAGTCACTGTTACGCATACCTATGATGAAGAAACAAAGACTCTCATTTCTTTCAATTGCAAAGGCAGAGCTTGTTGTACTGGCTTGAAAATGCAACATGGGACTGCTGGGTTTTGCACTTAGTAACAAGGATTCATCCTTGTGTCTAGCAAATAATAAGGACAGTCTTTGTCACTAAGTGCAATTAACAGCTATTCAGCATGTGGCTTGGTGAAGAAACTGAAGCAAAGTTCCTAGCAGTATGGTATTAATCCTTTGATTTACAGCAGGACTTGATTTTCCTCACTCTATTCTTGAGGTATCACATTTGACATGCCTCAAAACCTACACTATCCATGGATACTGGTGGTGCAGTAACTACAGACTTGTTCTTCTACAAAATCTAGTTAAAAGCAAAAAAGATCTTTTGGACAAGACGATACGTCCTGTCCAAAGTCTCACAAAGCATATGGCAGGCCTGTGTACTTGGGTTTCCCAGCTTACATGGCCTTCCTCTTTCTGCTACTGTGCGGAAGTTTCCCAGATTGCACCCAGGAATCCACTGGTACCTCAGCTGTCCTTATACAGCAATAACCTCACATTAGAATCTGCCGCCTTCTAGTATATTGCATGTACCATACCTCCCTCAGTCTGGATTGCCCTGATTCGGGTATGCGCTTTCAGTTGCTATTAATGTCAAATGGCAGTGCTTCCACGGGATAATCTATTGTGGCTTTCTGCAGCGGGCTTGTTTTACAAGTCCTTCCACTCACTCTATCCGCCTGTAGTAGCCACTTGGAAAGAAATTTCACCTTGCCCTCCTACCCTTGTCCTCTGCACTGCTGGCACAACCTCCCTGGATCTGGGGACAGAATATTTTGAGCTGGAGCAGTTTTGTACTCTGGCTATGTCTTGCCTGTTGTTCAGAGCTATCACGTAAGTTTTCCCCCAACATGAGCTGGGGGCAGCTTCCATAGAACAAGAGAAAAGAGGAAACTTGGCCAGCACTGTGCTCAGGATGCATCCGTGAGTTTACCAATCTGACGTATAAGTGGGCCTAGAATAGCTGAGGTCTTATAGCCTTTCTTGTAGCAACACCAGAGGCCAACTTGAAGCTAGTTCATGATGCATGCTGGGTTTTGCCCTGCCGTAAGAGCTTTGTAAGGCCTTTTCTTCTGCTGCTTCAGAGAAAGTCACAGGAGAGATAAGTTGCTGTTGCATCTCCTGTTGCCACTCTGCTTAGCTTGGCGTTTCGGTTTTGCCACAGGTCTTTCCTCCGGCTCTGAAGGGCTTCTCATCCTTTTACATCCCCATGGTTTCTGGGAACAGGATTTAGCTCCATTTTTGTGATTGCCCGTAACATAAGCACACACAAACACACTCTTGTTGCATATTGCAATCATTTCTAGAAAATTCAACAGGTGTGCTTTTTTTGTTTTTTAATATGAACTCAAAACAAAACTGTTTCTACGTACAGATGTTATGAGTAACACAGGGTTGACTGAAAGTGAAAATCCTACACTGAAAACAAGCAAAAATTTACATTTCAGATTAAGATATTTGCAATGAAGCACCTTTAAAATATAATGCACCATTCTGGCCTTTTTCTACTGTCCGTTTATGCTCTGGCTGTGCCAGGTGTACAGAGTGCTGTATATTAACTATTGTATTTCATACCTCCTTAAACAGCACTGCAGAGGTGTAAACATTGAAATCTGGTTCAAACAGCGATACTATCATCAAGTTAACAGACAATGTCATTACACCAGGCGCCAGTCTACAAGGAGAAGGGCAAGCATTAGCTTTTGGCTAGGGGTGGTGTCTCATTTCTTCCTCTACCTCAGGGCCCATGGTAACCTGCCATGCCACTGCGGTACAAATCCGGAATGGAGCCCACCATGTGTACAGAAAAACACAAGCAAAACAAAATGTGTGATGACGCCTTACCCTGACTCGTACCCAGCCCTATGTTAAAATTAATTTTTTTTCTTCCTTCTTAGTCCACATTAAGCAAAAAAGAATTTCAAGTCAAAGAAAGAAAAACTCAGAAGGAAAAAATCCCACAACAGACAACTTGTAAAATCCCTGCAAACACTTACTAATGAGTACGCACGTGTGCAGGAGGCTGTGAACACGGCTCTCTTTGTAGGCCTGGGATGTGAATCAGCGAGGCTATTCATGGCAGAGGTACCAGAGTAAGCGTTTGCAGGATCCGTCCCTGTGTGTATTCTCTTCTCCATTATCCATTCCCCAGGCCTTCAAGTGTTACTAACGCACAGCAAAATGTAGCTCAGAGGGTGTTTGGTCAGGAAGATGAGTAGTTTCTTGTTCTCTGCTCATATGGAGGGGAAAGGGACAGAGCTAAAAGGCTAACGTAACAGCCTGCTCTTGGCATCGGCTGTTGCTAATTTTCTTTGGCGTGCTTTGACTACCTGTCTGAAAGGCTGCTGCAGTGCAGGAAGGAAATTTTTCAAGAGATTAAACTATTATTGTTTCCTGTGTGGCTGTCTTCGCTGTATATGAAAAAAAGCTTTAAGGGCACTTGAAAAGAGATTTGTCTGAATAGCAAAGTTGTTGTGATTCATCCCCCGCCTCCCTCCTCAAAGAGTCGGGATTTGGCCAATTTCCTCAGGAAAGTGGTTGATTAGGGCCCATGGATTTATCCACAGCCTACATATGAGATGTCATAAAGGTGATTAATGGTGAACCCTCCATCATAGGAAGCTCAGAGTTTAGAAAAGCTATTTTCAAGGGCATGGAAGGAAAATAAGTAATTTGTATTTTTGCCAAAACTCTTCAGTGTTTAAATGCCTCTTTGTGCTCCTGGCAATTAATGCTGCTGCCTATCAGAGGCTGGTGCATTTTCCAATTTTACAAGTTTGTTTGAAAAATTGATTCAATGTGTTTCAGTGTTTACGTAAGAGGATATTGTGGAATTAAAATAAAATGTTTCCACAAGACCAGCGTTTGTTGCTATCCTTGAATCTAAGCATGATGTTGGAAGCTTTTTTATGCCCCTTCCCAAGAAAAAGTTCACCTCGGTTTTCCCCAGAAGGCAGTGCTATTATAGTGCAACTTGATGAGTGCTTTGGGATATAATTACCTGACCTGACAAAGAAAACCTGCACTGAGCCTTGGAGAATTCACTAAAAGTTCCAAAACAGGAGATTTTTTTATACTTCTCCTGTCTGACACTTATTCCTTTTGTCCAGTCTTTCTTCCCACTAATTTCACCTCACTCCAGGAACTGTCTTCCAACTCCCACATATTCCTTTATTTTTTAACTGTATAGCTGGACCAAAGGAAATACCATGAAACATGTCCTCAGACTTGGATCCCTGTTTATTTTTTTTCCTTTTTTTTTTTTTGTGCTGCACTCAATCCTCTGTGTGAACATTCAGGGCAGTGTTTATAAGTGTGAGACATTGCAGGTTATATGATTAATGCCCTGTAGCATCAGAGCACAGGATCACAAGTTGGGAACTTAGTTCCACTGTGTACATTTGATAGACCTGTAGCCTTTCCTTCTCTAAGCACTTGCTCTGTTAAACAATGCAAAACACCTGAAGGTGGAAAATGCAATCCTGACCCAGTCTTAAGGCCCTCACTCCAGGCCAAATCCACCACAGGTCTCCCACCATCATGTGGGACTGAAAATGTCTCTGAGAAACAGGACACCTGCAAGCAGTACTGTGCTGACTAGGATGATCTATAACAGCAGGACCAGCTTTCTATGGGAAAATATCTCTGTAGATGAAAATCCTAACAAAGGTATTCAAATAAATTCCCCAGAAGTACCCGCTTTTGGTATTAACAGAGATCACAGACGAATACAGGTGAGAAGAGAGCATCCCCAGTCCTCCCCTGGGGAAACATTTCTATTACTCTTTCCTGGCATCTACTGACAGCAAAGCAGTTTTTTCTCACACAATGAAGTAAATATTTTATGCCAGGAATAGGATGGAGGAAACCGAATACATCTGGGCATTGTGCAACATTATGCAACATCTGTTAATAGTAACTAACTTTGGAAGAAAAAAATGAGGACTCCTGATGAACTGATTTCCCAATTGTATTTTTGAGAGACCTTATGATGCAGTTTCCTCCTCTTCAATGCTTCAGGGTTTCGTCCCTAGCCCTCCTTCTTCATGTTGTCACACTACTTTTTTCACAGTTGCTCCCATTACCATCAGCTACCTCACTCCCACCATTCCAAACCTTGCACCCATTTCCCATGTTCGTCTCATTACAACCCCCTAACCAGCGCCTAAGTCTTTTCCCCCTTCTGTCTCAGGCTCTTGTAACTCCATCTTGTCTCCTCATCTCACCCTCACTCCCAGATTCTCTGCTGTTTTCCAGGTCTTGCTGTCTTCTTACAGCCTCAACAGGGCAATGCAGACCCTCAGCATGACCAGAAATAATGCACAGCTCAGGCCAGTACCTCTGCGTTTGCCACTACTACTACATTTTCACATGCTAACTTGCCTCTGTGTTATTATGAACACTCAAATGTTTTTAACACAGCCATTGCTCACTGAAATTATCAAGGAGTCATGCACAATTAACTGCATGTAAAAATTACTGCTTGAGGTTACAATTTTCAAAGTAACAAGAAAAAGGGCTTAATTTACACCTTTTTTGTCTTTTCTGAATCTGTTGAAAAAAGTTGAATTTTAAGAGAAAACTGCCCAAAAATATTGCTGGACAACACAGTTCCAGTATAGTTAAGATGGTCTTCCTTTCAACAGGTTTTATATGCTTTTGCGTACACCCCAACACATGGCCTGATCAGCAAAGCTGCATTTCCAGCTTTTCAATTATTAGCACCAAGAATTCCTGAGCCAGGCTGGAAAGATCACAAAGGGGCTTGGTTTTGTTTGGCTTTTTAAGAATAAAAGTGATTGCTTTGCTTGGCTTTTCACCTTTTCTCCTGCAAATGTATAAGGCTAGAATGCTACTGCCTCAGTCATGACAGCAGGACTGGCTGTCATGCACTGATGAGCGTGGGTGGCGTTGATAGACTTGGTGGGAACAAAGTGCAAAAGGTACTTTTCAGAGGATGTGTCACCCGGCAAAGATGGCCTTATTGGAGGCAGAGAGAGGGTATCAACAGAGCTGCTCTCTCTCAAATAAATGTGCAATGTGAATGATAACACATGTTCTCAGGGCTTTGAAATATTTAACTTTTAGCAAGGTCTACGGTCTTTCAGCAGCTCCAACACAGCTTAGATTTTCTGGCTTAGAGTTCAGGACTGAACTCCAATGTGAAGTAATAAAAAAAAAAACCCTACTACAGAGGCTCTATTTAGAGCTTCCTGGCAGCAGGCGAGTAGGGGGGAAGCTGTTTATCTTGACCAAGGATTTCCTTAGTTGTACATGAAAAACATTCTCTTTGCCAAAGACGGCTAGCAGTCACACAAAGAGTGGCACTCAGGAGGCTAGGATCACCAGGGTGTTGCTGGCAGTGCTGCATGCCTAGACATGAGGAGTATCTGCTGACTTCAAACCAGGGCACTTGACATCTGACAACACTGACAATGCTGATGACAATGAGCAGAGAAAGGGAAAATGTTATGCAGTTAATATTTTCCTGTAGGGAAATATCATTGCCACCCACCCACTAGGCAAATAAAGATCATAACAGAAGAGGCACAAGCAAACTGGATTACCAGCCCTTGCTGTTTGTACTAAGGGTTATCACTAGAGCACAAATGGGAAGTTATTTTCCCAACCCACAGATGTATTTTAGGAGGAAATAAAGAGCCCAGACTGGAAAGAGGATGCTCCACCAAAATAGCCAGAAGTCCATGCCTCACGGCACACCCTTGGGATGTGGGGAATGCAAGTTTGGTTTCTTTTTCTTCATTCTCCTGAATCACAACTGATCTTCAAACTTTGCTGCAGAGACAACTTCTGCTCCTGTCCTGGAAAATAGCAAGGTACTTCATAAAAAATGCATCTGCAGGTCATGAAAGAAGTTGCACATCATTCAATTCAGCTGAGATCTTAAATTATGAGGCAGATCTCATGTCCCCAGCTTTACGTCTGACCAGAAAGTCAAGCCTGGAACTCAGTAACTTTTCTCATTAGAAATGCTTTCTCAAAGTTGCTTTATTCTCTTTAAATAAGGTTTCTGATTTTAAGATGTGGGTATGTTTCCTTGAAACCTTTCCTACCAACTCGTGTTCTGGTTCTAGAAAGATTCAGAAGAGTAAATTTCCTTGCACTTGTTTTCGTTGGGACTACAGTAAGTCTTGAGGCCCAGTCTTGCAAAGCGGTTTTCTCCTTTGTTTGCTGTGTAGTCTGGTTTGGGCTGAGTGACCAAAATAGCAGCACTGAGCATGCCGTTATATGCGAAAATATAGAAAGAGCTATATTAAGCCTTTTCGGGATAACCTACTGACCAATTTCAGCACGTGGAAAAGTCTCCACAATTCAGCACTCACTTAATAAATCCACCCTTTTTAATATGTTAGTAGGAACTCTATAAATGCATAGCAGATGTTACAACCCTGCAGAAGACTGAAGTCTGAAGCCGCTATAAGAGAGTTGCCAGTGGTAACCTATTCTTGTTGTGTAGAACATGCAAAAATTTCTACTCTTCAGAAATTTCTGAACAGTAGATCCTCATCAGAAAAGAAGTGAAAAGTAGAACTGGGCTGCATTCAGGGAAAACACACCAGGCCATACTGAAGTGGTTCTGAAATCAAGCATATCCTATTTTCTTGGATTGCATGTTCGTAAGCAGAAAACGTGGCCAGCTACCCCAAAACTATTTCTAGCTTGTCCCCAGAATTCTCATTTCACAGCTAAATTAAGTACTCTCCAGCACTGCATTGTCACAAAGAAAATTCTGGCTAAATCTATCTCACCCTTACTCAAGAATACTACAAATTTATTCAGGCCGAAGAAACAGATGAAAAATACTTCTTTCGGATAAGAGGCATATGGAAATAATTAGAACCAAAATACAAAGAGAGATCATGTCATATGCAAAGTTTGCCATCTCTTCTTGACCATCTGCTTAAATTTTATCGTCAACAGATACTGTGAGATGTTACAGGACAGAAGATTTCATTTAGATCACATTTTTCAGACACTTTCCTGATATTTGCCACCTGTTTCATCAACGTATTGCCAGAAAAAAAAAAGACTGCCAAACTGATTCATCAGCAAGAGGAGAGGAGTAGTAAGAAAAGTTGTAACTTGCTGTTTCATCCCAGTCCAGGACAAGTGAGAAGAGAGTGGGCGTTTTCTTATGTTGCAGCATTGTGCATGTCGTGTAAACAGCACATAACATCTTTAAAGTAACTAGAATAACATAAAGCTCCCACTGAGAATGAAAGCTCTTAGCATGAATATGGCAGTGATGTTAGCTTTGTTCACTCTACCATGAGTACAAAACCAGGGGAGACAGAAGTGAAACATTTTGTAGAGCATTCAATGGGTGAGCTAAGAAATGAAGGTCATGATGTGATATGTGATTGATGTGATGTGATGTGATGAGAGTTTCATCTTCACTGGTCTAAAGTTTGTGCTGGACCTTCTACAGGACCAACATGAAGACAGGATCCTCCACAGCCTTGGCACAGAACAGATGAGGCAGCCCTTATCAGGAAGCTGGAGCTGGTTCGCTAGCATGTCCAAGCATGTTTTGCTGTAGATATAGTTTGTTGAGCCTTACTCTAATTAGAGGGGGCATAGCAGCCCAACATTTACCTATTGCTTTCCATACTGGGAAACATTGAAGACATCTTTCAGGAACACCTCCATAATTTGCAGCAGGGCCTCTGAATTTGACAAGCAGATGGTCTCCAGCTCAGGCTGCCTTTATACTTGCTCTTGTCTCCATTGCCTTGTTTGCCAGTTCCGTACACAACCATTTTCTCCTGTACTTACTCTCCGAGGTTTCTGTCCCTTCTTACTTGTTCTCTCTCTTTATTTCCTTCTGCATAACTGAATACCTGGGACTCATGGTGTATTCCGTGTCAGTTCCCTGGTTTCTCTACTCCATTTCTGTGATACTTCGCTTCCTTTTCGCTTCCTTCCTCACTTCACCTTCCTCACTTGTCCCTGTGGGCTATGCTCACTGTACTGTGCTTGGCTGTGAAGGGGGAGACTGGAGCTGATGCCATTTAGTTCTTCATGGGGAGTGAGGGTAGGGTGGAACTAAATGAATCGCGATAGATTCGTTTAAATAGATTGATAGATAATGGGATGCAAAAATAGTATTATTCATGTATTCTAATGCTACGAACCATTTCTAACATGACAAATGGGAGATCAGTTGTGTAGATGAAGTATCTCACAGTAGGCTACAGTGATACAAAGGTTTTGTCAGCATTCATTTCAAATCACCATCTTGTCTCATTCAGGGCCTCAGACGGGAGATTGGTTGACCAACCATACCTCTAATCAAGGACGTAGTTGGTCCCTCATAAGGCAGAAGGACAGATAAACAGAGCACACTGTTAAATCAACACTGCTTTTAAATGCTGTTTCTTCAGAAGTCGTCCTATGGCTTTGCTAAATCCATCGATCCTTTCCCAATTAGCCACACACTACATTTCATTCTTGACTTAGTTTTATAAGAGTGATTGTTCTTTCAGAAATGTATAAAGCAAGATTCCGAAAACAAGCTTATATTATTAAGCTCAGTTATTAAATTTTCTCTGACATTGGCTGTTCATATTTGCTGGTAAGCATTTATACATTAATATTTTTTGAGTTCATGTGGAGTTTAACAATATGAATTTCTTATCAGTGAAAAGTACTATGTTCATTGGCGGAAGCCAAGTATATGAAGAATTAACAGTTATCAAATTCCAGAGGGAAACCAATTTCTGTTAGAGTCTGTTGCCAACCGTCATCTACAGTCATGCATTTTGCTTTGCTGGCCATCAGCTGCAGCCAGTCTCCTAATGTTCGCTTCGTCAGCACACAGCATATTTATGCAAGCCCTAGATCTCAGGTCCCAATTCTCTTCCTGCAGCAGTCAAAAAGAATATTTCCATTTATTCTTGTGGAAGTGGGGTTGGAACCCTCACCAGAGGGAGATGTTTCAGCACTCTTCTGACCATTTACTCTTAGATATGCACAGGATCGAGCACTCTTTTGGATAACACTAACTTTTGTATTTGTCAGTAATATGACTTATTAAACAGTAGAACATTTAACCAAGTAGTAGCACCTCTAGGTTCCAAATACAGGGAACTTTGTTGGAATATTCTTTTCTTGTCTTCTTTATAATTTCTTCTTTCAACAAAAAGTCAAGATTTTCCAGACAAAAAAAAAAAGCAGACAGCTGATTTCCATTAAAGACTTTTCATTAAAAAAATTGTTTCATCAGAAAAAAAGTTTTCCATAAAGAATAGTTGAATGGAAAAAATTCTTTACCAGCCCAAATATTTTCCCATTTTAAATAACTGGCTTTTGGCTTATTCTTCTGGGGATACCCACTACCGATTTAACTGTTTCATTTCCATACCAGAATATCACAGATCTTTCCAAGATAACCAGAACTCTAGTCTTGAATATTGTAAAGCCCAGCTTGTTGACTTCTTTTCAGTCATTTTTAACACTGAATTTGGAGAAAGAGACCACTTCAGGTGAACTAGAGCTCATGTTGACAGCTGACTACTCTTCTTTCATCTAACCCTTTGCGAAGCTTCAGCAGCACTCAAGATGCCTGGTAGAAACTGGTTTACCTCTACACTATAGTAGAACACACAGATCTAACAAAGCTGCTGATGCAGCTGCTCAGCCTAACCCTGTCTCTCTTCTCTTTTCTACCAAATGCCTTCTTTCTCTTCCTTCCCTCCTCTATATTCCTAATTCACAGATTACTCTGTTTTAGATCTTCTTTTGCAAATTAATCTTTCTTTCCAAAGGTAGAAGATAAGATCTTACGATAATTTGATAAACATTAAAAATGACAAAATTTACCAAGCAGCACTACCTATAGACAGACAGACAGACAGATAGATAGATAGATAGATAAACTATTTTTCTCTGTCATTCAAATGAGAAATAACCATGGATCTTTGATGCCACTATACACTAACTGCAAGCAAATGCTGACTTTTTAACAATAACTGCTGTGTATTACTGGACTGTGCTATAAGCTTCAGTAATGATCTGTCAGGCTCCGTAACAGCATGAAAATTCTTTATCGAAATGGAATAGTGACTAGCTGTCACACAACCCAGGTGTTGCACACAACAAAGAGCAATGCTGCTGAAGAATAAGATATAAGATCTGGACAGCCAAAACTGGTGAATTTTCCCTCTGAGTTGTGCAAAAGATTTCAAGGAGATGCAGAGCCAAGTTTCTCAACAGTTGGTCAGAAAAATGGTGTGTTCTCTCCTCTTACTCACTCTAGCAAAGCAACTAGTACACTTACTATGTAAAAGGATAGACTGAGACAAAAATTATGCAGACTCCTTAAAAAAAAAAAAATAATAATTTAGGTGGGTGGAGAAAAAAAACTGTTTAAAACTGTCTTTAGCTTATACCACTGTATTTAATTTTAGGTTTGTCCTTCTACCTCAATACATCAGTTCTTGCTCAGAAAAGAAATACTGACACAGTAAAGAAAAAAATAAAATTACATCCTGTGTGATCCTTTAAGCAGTAAAGCACATGTACAAATGTACAGCTAAATTTTGGTCCAGGCTGATCCCATAAAGGTTTACATTAAGGAAGAACAGGGTTCAAAAACTCAAAGCAATAGCTAGGTCCTCCTTCCTTTGACGTACAAGTGATACAGGTACCCAGCCAGACCTTACTGGGCTCATTCCAGTAAATGAGGAGACTCCTCAAGGGATCCTGTAACACAGGAGTAGTTGGATGTTTGAGTTTAAATAATATATTCACATAAGCAGAATCACTTATGTGCATAAGTGTTAGGTGGACTAAACTGAATGATGAAGTTATTTAATCCGGACTGCTTTGGACATGTTATAACAAATTTTAGTACATAAGTCTTACCATGCTTGCTAAAAAAAAGTGTTTAATCTAAACAAATGAGCTAAAAACTCATATAAACAGGATGGAAGAATATTTATGTTGTCTAAGTATTCTATGCTACATTGTATCCACTGGCAAAAAAATCTTTCACAAAACTACATCAGCAACATTAATCATTTTTCAGATGTCAACTTTAATGCTCTGTATTTCAACATGCCAACAAATTAACTTCTGGTGTTCAAAACAAGGCATCTTTGAGCCAGTCTGTTGTTTTCCCAAAGAAATGTTTTTTTCGTTACTAAAATTGTATTGGCAGGATAACTTGACTTTTCCAGATAAACTGAAAGAAATACATCGTGATGCAGTTCTACAGTCTTCTTCCTAATGTGGCTAATTTTGCATCTTCATTAAATAAAAAAGGGACAGTTTTCCTAGGTAAAATCAGTCAGACACAATTCTGTAAAACAAAATCTAAGAAAGCCACAGAAAAAAATGGCTGTTTCTTACAGAGCATGAATGGTTGCAAGACACGCTGAAACATCATTCACTATTTTTAATGAAAATACTAAGGTGTACCTGAAGCAATTATTAGATAATTGCTGGGTTTTTTTCTTGACTCAGGCTTCTCATTTAAGTACTGGATTGCCTGCAGCTGAATGCAGCATGTCACAAGATGTTTTTATCACCTGACTTAGTCCATCTGCAATACAGACAGACCCCAGTCTAAATGAAATATAAAAGCTTACTTTTAAGAGATCTAGTCCATCACAAAAAGATATAGTATAAAATCACTATCAGTGAGGTTTTGAGAGTTTTTTCAACATCATAAGTATAATAATTCGTGTGAACAGGATATTGAAAGAAAAGCAGGCACAGCAAGCACAGCTAGAGCAAGAATCTGTGGGATAGAGTTGTCGGCGGTGAACCTTCACACTGAGTCTACCCAAAACCATCAAACTCAGTACCCTATCTCCAGCCATAGCCAGCAGCAGGAGGTTATGAAATGAAGACAAACAAAGCAGGGCAGACTTACAGCGCCCTTGGTGTACACTCCCAGTCATGTACAGTTCAGGAACTTCCTGAACCAAACATATATTTTGCGTATTGTGACTTAAAAATCTCAGATTTCTGAAGCTGAAAATATGCACAAAAGGTGCTAAATCTGGACTTCTAAAACCAGCAAGATACCAGTTACCAAAGTGTTCAGAAAGTAATCTGACTGAACAATAGTGAGAGTTTCAAGGACAGCAATAAAATGACTGGGTGCTGAAGAATGCTGTGACAAGAGGCATAATGCAATGTGAAAAGGAAGTTAAAAAATTATGGAGGTGTGATTAGCAAAAAACAAAATTGCCTTGTGGAAATAAGTCTACAAGAGCATGGATTTACAACAGTGAATATTGAAGAGAATTGAGGATCAATCAGGGAATAAGAAAACATGACACTGCCCTTCAAACTGAGGAGAGTTTGCTAGTGTCTCTGATTTTAAGTATGTGTAGGTGATATGCATCTTCCAGCTCCCATTAATACCAGTGAGAGTCACCAGTATACATCTTCCACCACTCCTACGATTTATCGATATCTTTTCTTCTGCCATTGTGTCACTAAGATTTATCTTACCCACTACCTTTGCAATAAATTTTATCCGAGAAGAATAGCTACAATTAATGGGGGAACAAATACATTTTTATTTCCATTCTATTGGCACAAGAATGAGAAGTCAAACTAGCAAATGTTATTCTCAGTTGGGTGCACATATGTTTATATCATAATATAAAGCCATAACACTGTACTCTAGGCCTCAGGGGCAGTTTACAATAGGCACATGTCCTTGTAAAATACTAGAGGTTTATAAACATGGAGAAGGGAATGAAGCAAAAGGGAGAGCCATGTGACAGATTTCCGTTGAAAATTGGATAAGTGAAAGCCAGTATGAGACTTCTGGGAAGAAAGAAAATGCACATAGCTAAAGTCTCTTGTCACACTATTACATGCAATGAAGGGTAAGCTCTATACAAGAAACCAATGAATACTTGATTGTAGACATCCCAAAATGCTGTTCTAAAAATTAGATTAAACTTGTAGATGCTGAGAAAATACAGTCTCTTGGCATCTAAAAGCAGCTTTCTCCTTTAGCCTAGAGTTTACTTGATAGTTGCCTAAATATACCAGCAGGCAATTCTGACATGTCTTTTCTTAAATGTGGTTATATAAAGTAATACAAAAATAAGTTTTGGCTTTGCTGCAAATGTGCATAATGGAAAGACAAACATTATTAAAAAGACCATCATTTTTAGTGATTAAAATAATCCACAACAGAAAAAAAAAATCTTCTGTAACTTTCCTAGTTCCCATTTATCATAGTTTTGCAAAAAGAAGCCAGGGTAATTTCATTTTTCTTGACTTCTATTAAAAAGATCAATACATATGATTCCAAAGAGTCTCGGCTCATGAAAAGATAGAGCTAGTCTGTAATCACATCTGAAAGTATTGGTTGTCATTAGCAGTAAGATTGATCTGTAAAGACAGTCAGCCCAGAGTGAAAGTACTTAAAAATTTCCATTCGGCTATTGCTGAACAACACTGCCCAGCAACCTTTCACCTTGCAGATAATTAAATACAGATAACGAATTACCATATTAGAAGGAAGAATTGCATTGGGGATATTCAATAGATGCCCACTTTAGTAAAGAGTTCCAAATCTCTGAATAATTATTTTGTTTTGTGAATAAATCCTAATGAGTTCTGACAGTATAAAGTCATTTTTCAACATGCATTTAAATCTGACTTGTCAAATAAGATATTAATAAGTCACCTGAGGTACAAGAATTGCTAATGGCCTTGCAGCATGAACATTGTAAGTCCTCATACCATCTTGACTGTCAGAAGGGGACCAAGTGGGCTTTGCGACGCAGGGCATTTTTCTAGGAGGTGGAAAGGAATTCCGATCCTACCAAAACCCATTGGCTTGGCTGGGGATGAAGACCCTCCCTGCATATGCCCTACCAGCCTGCAGCTGCCCCCTCTGCTATGCCACAGGAAGCCTCTGCACCCCTTGTTCTTCCCAGTCCATGAGAAGAACAATGGAAAGAGTCTCAGGAACATTGAGGGGAAGGGGGTCTTAAACAGAATTTTTCAAAAAGATCTGCTGAGGCATCTTTATATCTGTACTGTCTCCACGAAACCACTCAAAACCAGCATGTATCTGCTTTTGATGTTTGATTCCCTCCATGCTCGTAGCAGTGTGATTTTAAATCATTGAAGAGTTTGGTTGGGAAGGACCTCTTGGAAGTCATCTGGCCCAACATCCCTACCCATAGCATGCCCAGCTTTGAACTTAGATGAGGTTGCTAAGGGTCTTGTTTCACCTGTGCTTTGAATACTGCCAAGTAGAGGGATTTCACAGCCTGCCTGAGTACCCTTGTGAGCATCCAACCACTCTCATGGTGATAACTGCTTTCCAGATCTCCAGTCAAGAGTTCCCTTGCTGCAGCTTGTCTATTGTCCACCCACAGGCCCACATCCCAGCATAGCCTTAACCCATCCACATCCCCAGGCAGGCTGCTTCAAGTGCCCCCTCAGCTGCCGTTCTCCTGGCTGAGGCAGTGGGACGGACCCTGTATGCCAAAATCTGCCCTGCTGACTGGAGATGGGAAAGGTACCTTGCTCCAAGCTCACCTGCCTCCAAGTGGTTTTGCTTAATTTGTACAAGCATGAAGCAAAGGACAATCAAACTTCAAGCTCTTCTTCAGAGCCTGCCCTGAGCTGTGTCCCTCTGCAGCTCAGTACAAGAGAGGGGACAGATTCACGTCTCCAGCAAAACCTCCATGGACCCCAGTGGGGTTGGATTTTACCAATTGTTACTGGCTCCCATGCAGATGTAATGTAGTTTCCATAGGATCTCTTCAGAGGACAGAAGGAGACCATGTTTGAAACTGAAAACAAGTACAAATATGATAAGTTCTTAGACCTGACATACTGCGATCTTTGACTTCCATCAAAACCATTGAAATAAGACTGTTAGTCAAGGACCACCAACCTTAGAGTATTAGCAGCTTTCTCTGGGCAAGGTAAAGGTCTTACAGTTGAGGCAGAAGAATTGAGAATACAAGAGAAAAACCTGATAAAAGGTGAAATGTCAGTGGGAAAGGAAAACAGCTAGAGAAAAAAAAAGGCAGCTCTGGAAAGAGAATGAAAGTTACAATAGTCTTGGCAGCTGTCGTAATTTGGGATGCTAATTGGTCAATGCAGAGGAGGGGTTTGTGACTTTCTCTGTAGAGTCTAGAGCTGAAAGTCATCAGGAAGAATCTCCATTTATCAATGGAGAAAAGCATAGACATTGGGCTCCTGAAATCTATTAGTGAACCCGTAAGCTCAGGTGAAAAAAATATACATCCAAGAATATCACTTTTCTCTTGCCATCCAAATAATACCAGAAGCATGTTTATAAAAGCTTTACGTGACTGCTTCATGTAAGCAATAAACACAGTAAAGGAAGTGTAATTTGGAGTATCCACATGGTTGGTAAATCCAGGAAGGATATTCTCGAGGTTGTTGCTGAAAACATTGTAACACAAGAAAAGCTATTTTTCACTCTGCTAAATAAAATAATGCAGGAGAGCATGCTTTTATAGAAATGCCATAAGGTAAGGAATACTCAGTTTCCTAGTATTTCCTGCAAAAATGTCAGAGAGAAGGTGTTTTCTTACGTAATTCCACTGAAGAAGAATTAATTTGGAAAGGCTTTATTCTTTTAAAAAACAGAATTATATTTCCCTTCTACAAAGTGGGTAAAATTAGATATTGTGGCCTTATTTTGCTTCTAGAAAAAATTCATCTCAAACTTATGGCAGGAGACCATCTTTTCAGGCAGCACTTTCTAACCTTCTGTTATCTCCTAATACTATCACACCATCACAGAAGAAAAAATATACTTGCCTCTCATGTCATTTGCAAAAGCCAGGCATTTAAAAGGAAGGAAATGAACAAATTAAGACATTGCTTGTTTTATCTTGGCCAGTAGGTAAAAGTAAAAAACTCAGACAGTTCAAATGGTGCCATCTGAGGCTGATTTCCCACTGCCTACCTACCCATATGAGCCACTAGTGAAGCTTGACGAAAGCTTGCTTGAGTGGATGGTGTTACAGCAATGCTCTGCAGCCATATCCTGCTCCCAGCATAACCTGCAAGCTCTAGCTGTATGTCCTCTGCACTCTGGCAGTAACAGTTGGCATGGTGACCTCGTCCTCCATGCTTTCGGAGTTCAGCTTCACCATGGCCAGAATACAGTCTTATTCCCATCTTGAGGTTTACTGAGCAAGATCCTGCCTCTTTGATTTCAGTGAGCTTGGTAACTCATCCACTATTAAGTCTGCTTCAAGGAATTAGCTATTGCACCACCAAAAAACAGCCTTGGCTCTTACCTGTGGAGTGTTTCTCTATTTGTTTATCCTGAGCTTGGTATCGTAATACTTTTCTTCAGAAGAGTTATCTGGTAACTGTATTTATCAACTGACACAGGAACTTGATAAGAAATAAAAAGTCTACAAATGGAATAGATGTGGTAAAACAGGAAGAACTGGAATGCAAGACTGAGTCTTACCAAAACTAGCCTTGCATGTGGCCCTATCAATCTCTGTCACGAATGTGTTCATAGCTGAATGTTGCATTTCAGGACAGTTTTATTCTATGGTTTTGGTTTGGTGTTTCTTAATGAAATATTCTGTAGCTAGAGTCAGAGTGACAGTCCTTGTGTTGTGATGAAATGTTCACTTCTCCATAGCTGATAAGACTGATAATTGTGTTTATCATGTGGGTAGTGTGAGATTAACGATCTTCTAAATTATTCATTTCCTTGCTCTTGAGTGCTTGAGTTTTGTAAATTATGTGACGGGGTAAGAATGTTATGTTGCTTAGCAGTCTTAGCTGGCTTTTCAAAGAAAGAAAGGAGTTTTGGCATCTCTGTGGGGCTTAAATCATGTCTTTAAAATCTTTATGCAAATAATACAATAGCCGTCTTTCCAAATTATTCATTTTCAATCACACATAGCAGTACAGAAAGTACTAATAGCTCCTTTGGAGACCATCTTATTTAATACTGGCTTGTCTGGAGCTCTTCCTTTATCTTACAGGAAAACTGGCCACAAAACCAGCAAGGGAAATAAGGGATCTTGCACCAGACTCCATTGCATGTTTCAGCTCAGCAGCTACTTGTTCTCCATCCTAAATAGCCAAAGGACAGCCTGGGTTAGTCCTTTCACTTCAAAAATGTGTCTTTGCCCCTGAGGTCAGGGGACACTTTAAATAGCTGACAGATTTAGAAATGGTCTTTCTAGTCTTCCAAAGCTACAAAGATCCAAAGTAAGCCAACAAGATCAAAAGGATATAATTCATAACTTTGCCCATTTAGAAGTTACCAGTTTTAATCTAAAAGGATTCAACAGCATTAAAGTCCCACTTTCATATAACTACCCCTTATAGCAGTGCACACATAAATTCAGAAGCAGGAGGAGGATTGTACACAGCACTAGCACTAGCATGTTTAAACTAGTGTTTAATAAGGTGGAAGAGACAGAAGTGCTCCGAGCTGTTCACAGCGAGGTGTGCAGGCAGGGGGATGAGGGGAGAAGGTGTTCTTTTACAATGCATTGGAGTAGCGCACTGATTTACTTCCTAGACAACGTAAACATTCACAAAAAGTTTTAAAATGAAGTATCATGCAGGACAACCAGAGAGAACGTGCATTTTCTTTACTTGTCTGAGAGGGCAAAACTTGCACTGTGTCACCAGGGGCTTAGAACAAGAGCTGTTCTGGGTAATTCCTGTGTCTCTTCATTTGAATGTAGATGTGTGTTCCACAGTCAAAGTCCAGGCAATGGCTGAAGAGAAAATTGCACTGAAAACATTTTTCTTTTCCTAAAGAAAGCTCAGGGAGGAACATTTATTTAATAAAATGGAAAATCAATATAATTTTAATTCTAAGAAGTCAGAGTCAATGCCAAGCTGTCCTTTAAGGAAGCTTGATAAGAATTCATGACCCTTTTTTTTTCCTTTGGTAGGAAAAATAAAATTAAAACCAGCATTGATTTAATGATTCTCCTCCAAGTTTGTTTAGAGCCTAGAAGTTTTGTTCATCACTGTTACTTCGGTATCTTCTTTTTACTTCTGCAAAACCTGCTTGATCATCATGGATTTACTACATAAAAATTATCAGAGATTTTGAATTAATTTATGCAGAAAGAAAAGAAGGCAGCACAATTACTGCAGTTATGCATACTGTGGGCTGTAATATTTTCAACAATTTAGACATTCCAGCAAAAATGTTCAAATCCTTTTGAATGACATTGTCAGAAGAACTGTAAGTGGAGGAAAAGAAGATTATCAGGAGTAGTCAACATGGATTCATCAAGGGGAAATCATGCCTGACCAATCTGACAGCTTTCTACAATGGCATAACCGGCTGGGTAGATGAGGGGGGAGCAGTGGATGTTGTCTACCTTGACTTCAGCAAGGCTTTTGACACTGTCTCCCATAACATCCTCATAGGGAAGCTCAGGAAGTGTGGGCTGGATGAGTGGTCGGTGAAGTGGTTTGAGAACTGGCTGAATGGCAGAACTCAGAGGGTTGTCATCAGCGGCGCTGAGTCTAGTTGGAGGCTGGTAACTAGTGGTGTCCCTCAGGGTCAGTACTGGGCCCAGCCTTGTTAAACTTCTTTATCAATGACCTGGATGAAGAGTTAGAGTGTACCCTCAGCAAGTCTGCTGATGACACCAAAGTGGGAGGAGTGGTGGATACACTAGCAGGCTGTGCTGCCATTCAGTGAGACCTGGACAGGCTGGAGAGTTGGGCAGAGAGGAACCTGATGAGGTTCAACAAAGGCAAGTGCAGGGTCCTGCACCTGGGGAGGAACAACCCCATGCACCAGTACAGGCTTGGGGCTGACCTGCTGCAGA
>Ga0065711_1003693_pt1 | contig 28743 bp, 9 predicted proteins | sample Hoacrofraction12_FD_59098 | JGI IMG/M metagenome (GOLD analysis project Ga0065711, IMG submission 59098) | Hoatzin crop microbial communities from Cojedes, Venezuela - Epithelial fraction 12 v2 (version 2) | ecosystem: Host-associated > Birds > Digestive system > Esophagus > Crop | place... | reverse complement strand
CCCCCCGTTGTTTTTTTCCCCACACAAAAGAGTGTGAAGATCCCTGGATAGTGACTTGAGGTCTACTGACAGTCGGCTGGATTTCTCTGTTACATGTTCCACTGTGGTAAAACAGATCCCTGCAGGTACAGAAAGCCACGGCTTTAGAAGCAATGTTTCCTTCCATTTCTCAGGGCTGTGAAAACAGTGGGAAGAAGCTAGTTAGGTTCCACAAAACGTATATGTTAAAAGATCAAAATGTAACTCTGAAATCTCACTTTCAAGCCCAAAGACAAGTGGAAATGTTCTGGCCTGCTTCCATACTGTAAGGCAGAGTACAGGCAGTGTGAAAAAACCACAGATGTTTTCTGCTGGTACAACTCCGGGAAAGCATTTTGAGAATCTCCTCTTCATCCTTACTTTCCTCTGCAAGCATAAATCAAAAGGAGTAATTCTTTCAGCAGTGAACATGCACATTTTCTCCTTCTATTCAAAAAACCTTTTTGAGCCATTGGAATGCATTTCTGGCGGGCGCTCAGGAGCACAGGAAATTTGAAAGGAGCTGTTAATAGCTGCTAACAGTTGCATTCAGAAGAGAGAAGATAGTGGAAGCTAGAACAGCTAAAGCAGCAGTCTGTTCTTTACCTAGTAGGCAAAAGTCAGATTCTTGGACTTCGAGGTAGCTTACTAAAATCATCATTTTATAAACCTAGCTCTTCCCTTTTTTGTTGTTCTATTAACACAGACCTTTGATTTAGCATTTTTCCCCTCAACTAACTAGAGTTTTGTCTTGTGGTATCAGGTTTCTCCTAGATGGTTTTTGAAGTGGCTGGTGTCCTAGTCGTAATGTTGATGTCAGCCGCCTTCTGCTACCTAACAGTTTAGGATCCTGCTTGCTGAGTAAATGCGTGCTATATATCTGCTGTCTCAGCCTCTGAAGCTAATTTACATATCACAGCCATCTTGAAATATGTGCTATGCTACGCAGAGTCCTACAAATTGTATAGAGAGGAGTTAGTTCCTTTCTACCATGGGTAACACTGCCACAGTCTCTGTTAAGCACAGAAAAATACAGTGCTTTTAAAATGAGCCTATTGATAAACCAGTAGAATATAGACTGCTTTTAAAAATTTCCTGTAAGTCTTTTGTCCATCAGTCATGGTATCAGCCACAGAAGTGTTTAGGGCATTCACAAAAAAACTGCCCAAGATACAAGTTCTTCAATTTTGCAGAAAATTTTAACAAATTTAACAACTTACCTGTGAAATTTTGTGAAAAGCAGTGTTACACTCCTAAATCCCACCTTCACATATGTATTTTACATCTGCCATCATCTGAAAGTTATAAATAGTGATGTTCCTTCAACTATATTAAAATACAATGAACCAGGAATAAAAAAGATAGTTTAAAACAAAGAAATATTGGAAATATCTGTTGTAGGAGGACTATATTGCTTTGGGGTATTCTTCATTCTGTCCTGGACTACATGGCAGGACAATAAGATGACCTCTTCATGTCTTGTCTCCCCTATGTTTTGTTGCTCTGTAACTGCTTGATATTCTTTCAGCAGAAGCTGAGAAAAAGGATTGTCCTTCGGTACTATATTTTACTTATGTTATTGCCTAATACAGATTGAATTCAGTGTGAAAGGAGGAAACGGCTCTGTAAAACCATTTTTAGTAAAAAAATCATCCCAGTCTGCAGTGGCTGGGGACCTGTATTAATTTATTGCCAGCATCACTTTGGCAAGGATGCAGAGAAAACTCATGAGTATTTTTTCAAGAGTGCACCTAAAAAATAATTTTGAGAGAAGATATCTGGGATATTGCCAAAGTTTTAAAATATGATCATGAAAAGACTAAGTTGGTTCCCTCACCCATTACTGGCCTTTCCCTGTCAAGACCAAGTCTCTTCTAATAAAGGAAAGGTTATTTTCAAAGCACAGCATGTATAGTTCATTTCCCACGCGACTTCTCCTTTTTAAAAAATATTTGCTCAAGTGATCAGAAAATAGGTTCTTTGAAACAGCGAGCTCTCCTTGGCTTCCAGCGTGAAAGACTTTTAACAGCTTCAAGCAGAGGTTGATGAATACATAGCAAGGTTACACATATGAATTGTAACTGGTGGTCCTCTTTTATCGTTGGTTTTCTAAAGTGAGAAAACTTACTAGCAGCAGAATTACTTTCCTACAAGAATGATCCCACAAATCCTGAGCATTTATGTTAAAATGATTTTAAAATAAGAGCAAGTCATCTAAATTAAGGACTAGAAATTTTCAGAGCAAGTATAGTAGTCAAACAAAACTTTAGAAATTAAATACAGATGGAGACCTTAGCTGTTTAATAACTAGTTGAAGAGGAATGAAATCTGCTCATGGACAATTAGGCAAATAAGAGGGAGAGGCAAAAGTCAATAAGGTAGTTTTCGTGAATTATTCAGCCATGTTGCCACAATTCCTATGGCAAAAAGATTGCTCCAGTGCATATTTCGTAATTATAGGATAGCACAGGAACTTGTTGCCTATGAGCCCAAGGACGAGTAGCTGAGAATATATCTTTGAACATAGATTAGTCCCATTAATTGACTCTAGGGAGAATCCAAAATATGTCAGGTGTGGTTGAGTCCTAAAGCAACTGTCTCTGTACAGGTCTGTGGATGTCTTCTGTCGTGCTCTTGATTTTAAAAAGCGAAATAGTACTTTAAGAGAAAATAAGGGAATTATTTTCAAATCTTCCCTAGCATACTGACAGTGAAAAGGCTCTTACCAGTGACCAATCCCATCTTCACCATTTCAGAGAACAGAAGCAGAACCCAAATGAATATAAGACAAAAAGGGGGCTCATCAGAAGCATGAAGGGCAAGTATAAGCTGCAGCATAGCTTGCAAAGGTGGAGGAATCCCTCAAAGCAGGTATACATGTATATACATATATATGTATGATTTAAAAAAATTCGTTGCAAAAGTTCATGTTAACTAAATTCAACCCACTAGAAAAACAAGAAATCTTTTCCCTTCAGTTATTAAAGATTCAGTCAAGAATACTGACAGAGCTATAAAGACGATCTTGACCTTTCTAGCCTAGTAGGGAGGCTCTTATTATGCTTCTGTAACCTTTCAAAACCAAGGAAGAAATAACAATGTATTCTGTCGTCGAGTCCCTCTAGCCATTGCTTACCATCATCTGTTTCAGGAACAAATCACTGTGAGAACTTGAAGCAGCTTTCCAAGTTGTGTCCTATAAGACTTAAAAGCTGCTACTTCTGTCTTCCTGCCTAGCAAGTCAGTCAATAAGCAATTGAAAGGCAATTATCACCTGTCTACCCCCCACTCCCAGTATGGATATCTCCACTACAGCTCATCTGAGTGAACATATGTCACAGCAGATACAGGCTGCCTATGCCTCTTTCTGGCACATACTGCCCCAGCACTGCACACATTGTGCAGCAGGTGTCAGAGGCAGATGTGATTTCACTGATATATGTGGAATGAGGATTTATTTATACCTATGCAGGCATAATTGCCCCAGGAACATTTTGGAAAGCCAGCAGGTAGTGCAGAAAGATTTTTGTAAATGAAAAAAACCCATCTGTAACACATTCAAGGAAATACCTAAATAAAAACTGAATTAAAAACTGCAGCAGTGAGTTGAACGATTTCTTTAAAAGAATCTTTAAAAGAAATCCTAATTACATTAAGTCTAGGATGTCTGAATAGGGTTATGTGGTAACAGAAAGTTGATCCAATCCCTTCCTTCCCAAACAGGGGCCCTGGCCATTACCTGGGCATGGAATAGAAAGCTGCTACAAACAGGCAAGTCTTTAGTCCTGTCAAAGCCTCATGAAATCACAGTATCTCTAGGTAGGCTTAAAGGTCTGCTAAGCCACTACAAAACTGAAAACCTTCTATGCGAACCTTGCCTTGTATGCAGATCAAGGAAATTTGCACCTGTAAAGTTTAAATTTGAACAAATAATCAGGAGAGTATCAGGCAGGTGGCCAAGGCTTTTAAGTCTAACACAAGTCATCGAAGCTTTGTGGGCATTCTAAATTATATATCAATTGCTATGTCAAAGGGTGCAGCCCTTCGGGAGAAACAATATGACAATATGGATTTATGCACCCATTTTGCAACACAAGGGCACAACACAAGGTCAAGGCAATGGAGAATAAAGGACTAGAAGCCATACCTCTGTTAAGGAAATATTACTGTTGTTTCATGTGGGGGCTAATAGTCAGCCAGTTCCACTACTGTTGAAATTAGTGGTAGGTCCTTGGGTAACCACTGTTGATGTCTTGAGTGTGCTGTCATCTGCAGCTGTTTGGGATGGATCTCATAGAATTTGTGCAGTTTCCTGAGCACACAATAGAATAACTGTACTGCAGCCTTTGGAAAAACAAGCATCCCTTTTTCTCATGTGCAAAGCTATGTGAGCAAAATGTGACATGACTTGCTAGGTAACTTGGTGAAACGCAACTTTAAAGGCCACATATAAATAGAGATTACTAAAATTTTACTCTGGGATACCAACACACCTTGGATGCTTCTGCATTTCACTGGTTTTTGTATAAAACAAGAAGAGAAATCTACAGGAAAGGAGCACCAATGTCTCTTCCAGGATGTAATGAGACGTATCTTCAAGTCATAGACTCCCTTGTAGCACTAGCATAGTTTTTTCCTCACCTTCTGCTTTCACTATCTTCAGCTTCTTGGTGTTAAATTGAGCTGGCAGTGTTACAGGCCATTTTAAATCGATGCTTGCAGAACTGAAAGAAGTGTGAAGCTGACAATGAAGAGTCAATGAGGAAGCAGTGATAGTAATTACTGGCTCCTCCACACAAATATCCCAAGTTTTCCAGCTGTGTGAATCTTTCCAAGTTTTAAGAAAAAGGAATTAATGCTGTTTTTTTTTTTTTAATTTAATATGGTTATGTATCTATGTAAGAACAAGTTTGTGTGGACTCGCAAGTTATAACCCTTCATTTCAGTGCACCCAATTTGGCCATGGTGAACCGTGATTTCAAACAGCTAAGTCAGTTTTGGACTGGACATGTTCATACTGTCTTGCATGCCATTCGCACCATTTCACTGTTGTGCCAGAACTGGAAGAGGCTGCGCTTCAACAGTGAAGCCAATGTGTTGCTTACAACATTGTTCGTATCATGCTGAAAATACAGAGGGTCCCTGGTGTGCAAGTGAGGGCAGAGACTTTCTTCTTCCATTTGTATTCCTTGCCATTGATGTGATACATTTTTTATATGGTTCATACCTATAAAGAAATATTACCATTTTACACAAGCCTGATAGACATTAAAAAATGGGTACATGCTGAGGTCAATGGAACTACATAAATTAAGTTCCTGGCTATGTAAACTAGAATAAACTGTGTTTTTCTCTGCATGTTTTCTGTATTTTCAGGAAAAAGTTTAGAGAGGGTGCCATGAATCTACCAAATGTGTAGTAACTTAGAGATCCTGCAAATCTATGTCTTCTCTTAGCCACAGATGTATTTGTAATTGCCAGAATATAAATCCAGGCAAAATAATCTTTGTCAGTAAACATACTGCGATTTTTTCCATTGTGTAAATGTAAGTGCATTTAAATCCTAGGGAATGATTTGGACATGGAGCGTTAAATGATGCTGAATTAGATAGTGAAGTAACACAACTCCAGAGGAGGAGGTGAATTGAATGCCATCTCTTCCAAGAATGTACCAAGCATTTATGACTTAAGACAAAACTAATAGTGCTACGACACTCTTTTTCACCTCCCACATCCACCCTCTTTTTTCTGAAAACTGGTTTCACCTCCTGCTGTAATGAATCAAAAAAATTGCTGCCACTGATAGGGGAAATCTCCCTCTGCTCTCTGCTTTTTTTGTTCATGCTCCCAGCTGAACAGCCCAGCTGTACTGGTAGGTTTTAGATCCAGAAACCCTATACTAAACTCATTTGTCTCTCAGAAAGCTATTGATATATTTTGCCAGAACAGTTTACTTCTGAGGTAATAAGAAGCTCACGAGAGGAACTGATGGTTGCTGGAGCTGGCACAAGGTAAATGGTGGGAGTATCCAGCTGGGAGCAGGGAAGGAATTAGGACTTAAAAAGGGATATCAAGACCTCTCCCTTTTAATGAAATTGAGCTTCAGGTCAGTTCACCCCGTCTCATGAAATCATGGCTTAAATCCTACATTCAGACTTGGACTGCATGCCATTACAGTGAAATAAGGCCTGCAGACACCTTTTATCTGCTACTCAGACCTTAGGTCTGCAGGCAGAAACCGCAATGGTATACATTGTTCTATTCCAGAACAGATTGTTGAAGCCATAGGGAAAACTTTGAAGTTGGATTCCATAATCTTATGCCACCAGATTACTGTTCACATGGACCAGGAACAAAGAAGGAAATAATGATTCCGAAGAGATGCTGTGATTCCTAAGAGATACATTGGTCCGATATCACACAGAGCAAAGCAAAAGTCTTATGCTTTCATTGCCTAGCATTTATCTGATGATCACTGCAGAGAACAAGCACAGCACAGCAGGTGGTTCTCACTGGCGTTTACTGGAACTTCTTCAAGATACTGTTGTCCATACTTGAGCCAAACCTACCAATATTTATAATTAACAGTCAATAATAAAAAAAATATAATATTTGAAGTACCTATGCACAATCTCTTGATAGAGGTCAGGAAGGTCTTTGGAGTCCCTGGGGCTTTTCTGAAGGCCCTTAAGTCTCTTTTAAAATCTGCTCAGTAGCAGTAATGCTATTAGCTCTCTTGTCAGTGGTCCAGACAAGTTGTGGTTGTTTGTCCTAGACTGTGCTGAGACTTCCGTTCCCCACCAGCTGAGCTAAGTTGGCTTTGCCGTGGTCCTGCTTACCTGGAGTTGTGCTTGAGTGGGACACCTCCGTTCTGCTGCTGATGCCCACCTGAGAGTAAGGTTTGCTCAGTGGACAGTTAAACAGACAGAAACTAACAGTGCAAAAAGAGATGGATTTTTTACCTGGATGCTTTAACTCCACAAACTTGCTGTCTCTGGAACAATGCAAGTACCAGTGACAGCAGCAGAGTAGATTGCAGATACATGTCCAGGGCAGAGAAAAAGGCAAGATAACTGAAGCAGGTCTGGTAGGTTTTCTTCTTTTTCTGACAGGTTTTTATCCCAGCTTCTTCTTCTACCTCATATCAGAGGTCTCATGTAGCCCTCCACTAGTGAAAAAAATAGGCCGTCTATACTTGAATGAATCACAAAGTGTTTTTTCACCTTTTAAAAAACATTTATTTGATTTTCCATGCTCCTTCATTGCTTGCCTGTGGTGCAGATCTCAAATCTCTGAAATACAGATTTCCAGTTAGTCTTACTGGAGCTAGTGTAAAACTATTTAAAACACAAACTACCTGAGAATCAGTGATGGTCAGAAAAGAACTTATTGTCTCCTTTTTTTTTTTGGCATCCACTGCTTGTGGATACAGAGTAAAGTGCTGTGTATATCCTTTATTCTTCTCATGTACAGAGAAATGTAGGTTTTAATTGCTCTGTTTTCCACACTGTATGTATTTTTCCTAATTCTTTTAGTTCTGGCATCCTGTGTTGTTCGGTAATTGTTGCAGAGCCAAGGAATCTAATAGAAGTATCCTTTATTCAGCTCCTGTGCTGTTGTGGGTCAGTGCTGTGCAACCCTCTGCACAACCTAGCAATCTGTCCCAGTACAAACAGTCTTTGAGTAATTATGGGTGGGACACAAGGAGGGGGGTCCTCACCTCCAAACAAAGAAGATGCAAGAGCCTCTTTTTCAATAGAGCTGGTGGATTTTGATCAACCAGTGAAAAACACTGTCTGACTGGTGCCTGCAGTAGCAGGGGACCAAATTCAAAAGACACTGGAGTTGAAAGGACCTTCTTTACAGATGTTTTCACCACAGTTGCTATCTATAAAATGCTACTTGAATAATGCCTCTCCTTTTTGAGGCATTGCATTATTTCCATTGTGATGTCTAAGAATTTCATATACTTTTTTGAATATCCATAATAGAAGACTGTAATTTTGTTGCTATAGATCATAATGTCTTACAGTCCTAATATACATGTACATGTATAAGTTGCTGGAAATAGTTAAAACATAGCAGAGTATTTCTCTTAAAATCATTACCAATCTCTCTGATTTTAAACTTTCTGAGAAACCATTACCAGCTCTGCTTATGAGTTCATTGTATTAGGATCATTTCCACCTCAGACATTCATCTATAAACCTGTAATATAGTTATTAAAACTGTGCTAAAGGTTGAGCTTATTAAAACTTCCCTTCCAAATCAAAATGATGAATTTGTGTCTTAATGGGATAGTTCATTTAAACAAATTAAACACCATTTAAACTGTTTTTAAAAATCATTACATTCTACTAGGTTAATTATTTTAAAGTTATTGTTTAATGTGTATGAATTGCCCAGACAGAACAAAGGTCCTTCATCCTGTCTTGCGATTCATTATCTGCTGTGATAAACTGCTTTGTCTCTACCTGTAATTACCTTCTGTAATTGCCACTGCCCCTTCTTGTAATATTTACTTGATGGACTGAAAGGTAATATACATTTAAAGGTTGTAGCACCTTCAATATTTGCTGTTGTTGACAATACAAAGCTCAACCGCTTAAAGCTGTACCAGTAATGGATAATGCTGTTGTTAGTGCATTGCTAGTACAGAATTGGCTAGTGTGGAGCTTTTCATCTTCATGCTGGCAAGATCTTCAACTGCCTTCTGCCTGGAGACTGTGGCACACAACTGGTGGTGGGTCTGTGTGGTCACAGAAAGAATTGATAAAACTGATGGGGCAGAGGGACCCAGAAAGGGCTGCTTGGAACAGTGTCAGTAGTTGTCCTCAAACCAAAGCATCTGCCAAACCCAGCCCTGGCTCTTCTGAAGCTGAGTGGTGGGACTCCTGGGGGTGTCACATCCACCCTGTGTACTATTCCCAGAGCTCCACAGGCCCTCAGCTCTGCATAGCATGGGGATATATATCTTGTACCTTTTGGCCGTGTGAAGATTTCTAGGCTCTGGGCTTACCAAACTCGGCAACTCTGCCCTTGCGGAATAGAGTTTCTTTTGCCAGAGACTGTACCCTGTTCCTGCTAAATATTTGATTCAGTGGCATCCACCTTCTGTTGACTAGCCCCATGAGTCATGTGTAGAGGAGATGCCTGACTGTTTCTGAACGAATTACCTTATCAATATTAACATGTGCTAAAAATGAACGTTCATCAAAATAAATTTCCTCCTTATCTACCTTCAGGACTCCATTCTTATTCTTGGTCCTTGTATTTCTCTCCTTTAAAGCTAGAACCCTGTACTCTATGTGAACGAAACCCACTAACAACTCATCAGACTAGCACAATTATGTTATTTCTCTTCCTTTCAGGGCTTTTTTTGAAGTCTTTACAAGTGCAGTGTTAAAATAACATCTTTTGAGGCCAAACTTTCATTCAGTGTATTTTTTTTCAGCCTTGTCTGTAGTATAGACCAGGACATAAAACATGGAGAGAAGCACAACAAAATTAGTGTAACTCTGATAGTACGAGAGCTAGTGACCAAAAACTTTTCATGACTACCCTAGATCATGATTTATTGCCTTAGTTTGAGCTAGATTCTTATGTGTCACTTTTTGAAACTAGAAATTACCCTTATCTGATGGCCCTCTCATCTGGGCTGCAAACATAGAAAATTCACCTGAACTGTTGTTGTCATATTTATTAGGTCATGCTGGAGTGACCTAAATTTAATCTAGAACCAGCAGCACAACTGAGTTGAGAAGTCACTCCGCAGTTTTTTTGCTGTGCTTACTTGAAAGTTGCTTCTCTTGGAGAAGATCATATCCAGATTCCCACTTCGTCTGCTCATAGTTTGTTGGTGTGGATTAAAAGTCCTTTCCTTGGCTCTATCTTACCTTATAAAATGATGATAAGAATTTGGCAAAAGCTCAAAAGTATTGTGCAGGTAGGGCAGAAGAGGTCACTGGCTGCACATGAGCAAGAACCAAGTTTTATAAACTCATGAGGCAAATTTTCTATTTAAGCCACATGGGTTACATCTTTGTTGTAATTAACTCTTTCTTCTGGCTCATGTGTAGTCCAAGAGGTGGCTCTGGAGTCAACAAAACATTAAAACTACCGTGTGTTTTTAGGAAAATCAAAACTGGTGCCAGCCAACCTCAAAATTTTGCTGCAAACATGCTTCAGAGCCCCTTCATGGTCTGCTCTTAACATCAGCACAGTTGGTGGGAAGCAGGCAATGGGCAGCGTAAGGGTGTTTGTTATTCTGTTGGGCAATCCTCTGTCATGAGTCAGAATCCCAAAATTCGCTGTGAACCTTCAGTTCCGCTTCCTTTGATTAACCATGTGTCAGAACGGCAATATGAGGTCAGATTACACCTTTTCCCTCCAAAGACAGGACTGGGCACCTGACACTCCAGGGCAAATTTGTTTTCTGATGTCACAGTTTTTCCTCACATGCTGACTTGACCCATGTGACAGCATCGTGAGTCCTCATGAAGAATCTACGTGATAGTTTATCTGTGTTTTACATTCTTTGGTGTCTCTGTTCCTTTATTTAATCAAATTCAATTTCGTTGCCATTGGATTCAGGGCTCTGCAAAGGCGAGTTCTGTTTTACTTGCTTTTGTGTCTTCTTGTGACAAATAATTCCAAGCAGAAGGTATTTAAGAAATGCTTACAAGGCATGCTGGCTGCAAAAAAACATTAAATATCAAAGGTTGCTTATTGAAGAAGTTTTTAGCTTACTAGCAGCAGGGCAGTAGTTAAAAACGTTTCTGAATTAGAAGACAGAGATAGCTTCTCTCTCTCTCTCTGTCTCTGTTCTGTCTGTAGCTGGTACTTAGACATGCTGTTCCTCCACAAAAATTACTACCTGTAGTCTAGTAATAGAGATATAGACTCCTGTGTGCTGGAAATTGTATATGGGACTACAGTGGGACTACTGAGACAGGGCAGTTGCGCCAGAGCATCGCATGTTCTAGTAGCATGTTCTTGCATGTATTCTGCAAAATAGACTGCCAAAGCTGATTTATCTCTGCGGCTATGTGTGATACACAGAAACAAAGGAAAAAGCAGGTATTTGCATTCATCTCTCCGCAGCGGTATTGAAGGCAGAAAAACCTCAGGATTCAACGCTATAGATGCGACAAGCTAGGTGTCCATGTCATTTGGGCAGTAGATGGCACCATTTGTTTCATTCTTAAAAACCTCCTCTCCCGCTGCGGTTTTGTCAGCAGCAGGTCTGCAGGATGCGGGTGACAACAGTGTGTCTGCTGCTTCGTAGCTGGCTCAGAGCAGAACATTTCTTGGATTTCCTGTAGTGTACCGCAGCGGTGTATGGCAAAGGAGCCGTAAATCTGTGGGGATCTACGCTGCAGTGCAGTTTCGGCACAGCCTCGTCCTCTCAGACAGGCTACCCGAATAGGCCGTTGCGTTAGGGCGTTGCATTTGGTAGCCCAGTGATCTGTTTGCTCCTGTGCTCCGGGTGGACAAAGTGACTATAAAGGCAACTGAGTTTTCCTGTGTTTCCCCTTCTTCTTCCAGGTTTAATCATCCTTGGAAAACAATGAGTTTTTATCCCTTGATAGTGCCTTATTACACCTTGATGAAGATACGCACCCCTGGAAAGAGGTTGTGCTGCTTCTCTGGCTTGGTCAGGGAGGACGGACAGCTGCGGTTCACTCCCTTTAATGACACATCTAATGAGGCTGTCTACTGAGCCTGACTCCTACAAAAATCCTCCTGTTCTCAGCAATTGCTGGTCAATCAAATGCAACATACATCTCCTTTCTGTTCATTCACACGAGTGGGCTCCTGTGCCTGTAATTTGTTACACAATTAAATGTAATAAGAGAGACATCAATAGATAACATACCCATTATTTTGCTCAGAAAATGCCTCTTAAATGAGGTGATTCTGTTCAAATCGGGTACACAAGTGTAATTAGCTCTAAAAAGAGCCTTGCGGTTGACTAAAGTTGTGCTTCCGCTCACACCTTTGTGCACCTTTCACATGGAGGGCTGATCATCAAATGCTGATGCTAATATTAGTACTGACATGGTTTCATCTTGGGATCCTTTATAACCTTGTTAACAGCCTCCTAGGAAGGACTCAACCAGTCGCAGCTTTGTCTGCTCAAAGAGGCTGGCAAAGTCTGTGATGTCTTGTACAACTCTTGATTCTAAGTGCTCTATTTCTTCCCCACAGTGCCTGTAAAATCCTTCAGGAACTCTTAGATATTGTTTCTGTCATGATTTTAAGGTCCTTACACATTTGCTGGAAGGTGATTTACCTCTGGACAAACAGCCTGCATGAGCTGAAATTAACTTTAAAAGACATTTATGAAATACTGGGGACAACTCTATGCGTATTTTGTGGTTCTCTGAGTGTTGCTTATTCCCAGATCACTTAGGAGCTGTGACTCTTGAGGACTTACGCACTATGTTAACAGAGTCCCCAGTGAAGTCCCTGAACAGCAGCAGTGGGAGGATTTGTTTTCAGCAGAGCTATGCAACCTCACAAAAAAACCATAAGCTGAGCCACAAGCCAAGCCTGCTGAAGCACTTTTGTGATAGAGACAAGTCTGCACAAAGGACTCTGTAGCACAGGCAGGACAACAAGGTGATGTGACTCCCTTAGACTTTACCCGTCATACTACTGCTCTGGACACATTTCAGAACAGCCATCTCTGGGCTTTGGTTCTGTCAGGAGTTATAAATTGGATCCTTCCCTTGGTGCATACTGAGATTGTATCAGAAAGGGCTGACGCCTCAAGGCTGAAAGGTCACAGATATAAGAATCTGCCCTGCTGAAGTGATTCGTAAAGTGAATTATGGATTCTGCAGTATTATTACAGATATTCTGCAGCTTTGACAGCCCTAGGCTGAAGGCCACATGGATAGTGTGAAAACAAAACTACAAGTAAAAATATTTTGTTTTGCTGAACAGTTCTGTTCAGCACATGGTAAATTAGTGTACCAAGTTGTATCCCCTCTTTAGCCTGACTTTGTGTAAGTCTTCTCACAGATTTTGTTTTGTTGTATCTTTACAGGAAATATGTCCCTAAAAAGCTGTTAATTGTCATATGCTTCCTTCTAGTAGATATTTATTTGATGACAGCTGTGCTAGAATCACTTCTGTTGTTAGTCCTTTTTGTCTGAAGTGTTAGTGTGAAGGTGTCTTGTCTGCACTAAATGCTCTTCCTGCTTCTACCCATGCTACGCCTTGGCTGGAGCCTGTGTTACCCAGACACTCACCTGAATGTCCAAAGTCTTCTACTTACCTTAATTTAACTGCATATTATTATACACAGTGGAATGAACAAGGAAGAGAGACCAGAAAAATAAGCATATCTTTTGCAATTGATTATCTATAGCAATCATTTGTACGGTAGATTGTGTTGTTAGTATCTTTGATGCTTTTACTTTGTGAGTTTTCTATGAAGTGACACACCGGAACAGAGTGTTTAAGTAGAAGAACTGTGCTCGAGCTGAAACAGATGTGGAAAAAAGAAATATCCCTTGGCTTTTCTGTTAATAGTCAACTCTCAGTTACCCCAGTTGGATTATCTGAGTTGTGGATTTATCAGTGTCGTGGGTAGAGGATCCACTATCTTGGGACAGTAGCAGGGTTAGATGAGTACAATGATTCATGACCGAGGCTGTATTGCTTTCAGAGAGAGCTCATCACAGGAAGCAATATAGCTGCTGTCTCATGGAACAGCTGGCTTCACGCTGTGGCAGCTTGGGCATTTTTGCCTGTTCTCAAGGCTGGGATGCCAGGGATTTCAGTGCAGGCTTAACCTCAGTTTGGTGACAGCTCCAGTTCTGTGAGGCTGATGAGAACCAGCAGCCAAAACGGACCTGCCTCTTTATGAAATGACTGCTATGGGACCACATCCCAGGCAGCGCTACTTGTCTAGGAAGATAATTCAGTAGACAGCAGTGTCACAAGAGTACAGAGACCCTGGTTGGTCTACTGGATCAGCTGGATGAGGAGCACTTCCCAGGGGAGCACTGTGGCAGGCATGCAGGGCCGCGCTTGAGACTCTGCCGAGACCAGTTTGGTTCCTGCAGACTAAGATTGCCGACGCTGTGCTAGGATGCAGTATGTAGTATGCAGAGAATACCTTTGAGGGAACTAGGCTCTGTCAACAAAGCATGCCTTAAATTGGTTGAAGCCTGCCAATAGGTTCGGTTGGATGAAAACAAGCCTTCTGTCTGTTCACTGGTCTGTGCTGTTTACTACTCTCTTGTTCGTGTTGTTATCCATACTATCCAAGCTTTCCCTACTATTTTCTGGTATAGCAGCTTCCCTATTAGCTCCAAGAATGGACTGTGCTTTGACTGGATTTGTGCAACATCAGATGCAAGATACTCTTTGAATGAAGCTGATTTTGGAGACACATTTAGGCATTAACTTACCTTACGATTTTCCTTTTCCTTATGTTTTTGTTGTAAAATACACTGAGATCTACCACTAAACAATATTATCTATTCTGTCTCTCTCTCTCTATCTCTTCAGTCACTTTTTCTATCTCCTCCAAATCTCTCATGCCCTTCCTCAGCCATTCTTCCATCATTAGTGTCTTCTCCTTCATAGCACAGCCTTTTTTTTTTTTACTGGGTAATGTCTATTTCAATAGCTGATCTTTTTTTTCTCTCTCCCTTCCCAGCACACATCCTAAGTATCTCCTTCTTATGAATAGGCTATGACTGTAATTTGAAGAATGGCTGGTTTATAACTCCTTGGCTATGGCCAAGGAAATAACTGCAAGGTCAGCCGTCTATGGCTGAGACACATCGCAGTATTTCAACATTTAAAGAGCACAGGACCTCTTACCTTCCTTAGCCCACATCAACACCTGTACAGCAACTGGTGGGTCCTGAAAAGGTGAGACAGAGACCACATTTCTTAATATAATTACTAATTAAGAATTATTTCATGTTATTGTGTTCTCAACAAAAATATAGGAACACATTTTCTTAGGCAGTGTACAAGAAAGTAGAACTATGGAGCATGCTTTTGATCACAAAAAGCATGCACTTTCTCTGCTCCAAAGTGTTCTCTCCCTCACTGATTTCTTTGTCAGCTCTTGCTGGCAAAGTCTGATATGCATCGCTGCTACAGGGAACCTAGATAGCTATTTGGCAAAAATGTGCATGTTGGGGGGCAGATGTATCAGAAGATAAAAATGTCTTGGGCAACTCAGACGTGATAGGGGTGATCAATATACTTTTTACCACCAATGTTTGTAAACAGTAAGATGACTGAACAGGAAGGACTTGTGATGCAGATCCTTCAGGCATGTTGCCATACCTCAAAACACACTGCATCGAAGAAGATCAGACTGAATCCTGATATTGTCTCCTTCAGGCATGAAGATAAAATTGAATGTTTAAATCCACAGTTCATTGTTTTGCCTGATTTTCCCCTTCCATTGGTACCATTGTGATGCAATTTCAGCGAGGGCACTGAAAATACAGCAATGTAAAACTAGTATCTGAAGTTTCATCCAAGTCCAGCTGCTGTAACTAATGCTTATTATTACTGGCAGAGATGAATAGTAAACAGAGATGGTTGAAAAATGCCATTTCTTTTTTTATCAGAAAATTGAATAATACTTTAATTGAAAAGCTGAATATAAAAGGAAATTAAATCAAAAACATTTTTTGAAAATGTTTCTGATTAAAAAGTTTATTTTTTGAAAGCATCAGACCCAAAACCTTGTGCAAAAATTGCTTTCTTTCTTTCTCTGATTACATGTAAATCATTTAGTTTTTGACTAAGAAAGATTTTCTAGATGGGGATGCATAGGCTTATTTCATCAAAGGTACAATCAGAAAATTTCAACCATTCATACTGAATCGTCAGGGCACTGACGGGCCTCCTTGTCCCTGCCTGCGTCCCCCTGCTCCTGCCCTGACCCCAGGGCCTGCCCCACCTGCCCACAGTCCAGGACCCCATGTCAGCCCCTGTGGCCATCAGCCTCTGCCCCAGTGATACCACAGAAGGGATGGTCTTCAGCTCCCCACAGCCCTGCCCTGCCAGGCCATGGGGCAATACTAGTGGTAAGCAGGAATGCTACCATCAACACCAAGCAGTGAACATGAAAAAAGTGAACCACCATCCGCAAGTAAAAGCAGAATTTGCTGTAAATCAGTCACTCATGGCAAATGCACAGTGAGAGGCTGCTTGCATGTGTGTCTATTTATCTCTCGCACTTGCATGGACGTGGGGAAGAAGACATAGCTGGTACCAGAGGAATGCAGACTATGTCTATTTTTTTTTATTCTCCTTGCCCTTTTCCAAGGAAAATACATTAGCATGAGTAAGATTAACTCTGTCACACTTTCCTTGGTGCAAATGAGATGCTGTCCTAGTGCTGTTGTTTTTTGTCCTGGGTTGAGTCATGCAGCGTAGATACTTTATCCTGCCCATGTCTCTGCTCTAAGACCACAGATCATGTTTTCACTTTACAAATATAGCATATTAGTACATCTGGAAGGCTAGTCACGCTGTGGGGTTCAAACAGGTCTGGCTGGCCATGAGCTATGCTGCTGCTATAAACAACCTCAGTGTCCCAAATTGAATAACCGCAGAGCACACTCGGGAGCTCTGGACGCTCGTGTTCTTTAGTAGTAGGTAAGTGACAGTTTTGCTGATTATTGTGTTTCTTCAAATGTGTGAGGTCAAGGTGGGAAATGGCAGGGAAAGTGAGAAGTCATTATCAGGTCTTCATTGCTGCTACTGTCCTGTGGATTTTTAAATGTTAATGTATATGGGAAAAATAGCTGAAACATCGAGTGTTGTTCCAAAGTGATGTGCTTACTGGATACATTTAAAGATAGTAAGCTTCACCCCATATATAGTTCCTCTAAGTAGATTTACACCCGTGACAAATCCAAACTTTATAATTTAGGAAAGCTTTCAAGACTCACTCAGTGAGTCAGTTGTAATAAACCCTTGCTCTTACATCTCAAGGACATATGCTGGTGTGAGAATGATTTTCAATAAAAGAATGGTTGGAGAGGTTGGTCATTTATCTTTGTTGTCTGTCAAAATTTAGAGTGGAATTTAAAAAGAGTTATAGAACTTCAGTTTCTGCAGGCTACTTACAGCTAATCTAATCGGTGTAGGAAATCTAGCCTGTTAAATATTTTGTGAACAAAGCCTATCATTTAAAGTCAAATATTGTCATTATTGTTGTTGCTACCATCAGTATTTATGTGCTGTCTATCACTGACATGTTACTTTCTGTAGGCTAAAAAGTACTGACCAGCTCTTTTCCTCTCAATGGTAGTTAACTGTGTACCATTTCAAGGATCAGTGAGGCATGATAATGCCCATTAGCTAGAGAGGTAGATTATACCAAAGAGTTTCATCCACTTTGCTCTTCTCAGACAGAGGTGAAGGTGGGGAATTATTCCAAGGAGGATGTCCATCTGTCCATGCCACCTGTGTCTCCTATCCACAGGCACAGGAAGGTTTTGTGGGAAAGACTAAAGACACATCTGTGGTGGGGGAAGAGAGCTGATAAAATATAGCTGACACATGACTGTGTGCTGGTTTTTGGACAATTTGAGATAAAATAACCTGGCTCTTAGAGCAGCTGAAAGCAGCATACTCTCTTGCTTATCTAAATTGTCTGCCATGTCTTCTCAAATAAAAGAATTTGACTGCTTAGGAAATTTCTGTAAGTGTTTTACTCAAGATGCAGTAAAGTGATCTTGTATCCAACACTGGAAACAGGACTAAGAGGTTTGATGCCATAGGTCAGACATAGATTTTTACTCTCATTCTGCAGTAGGGGAAGCCACAGGTGATAGGATTGGATTTTAAGATCGATGCATGGAAAATAGACCCCTGAGAGCAAAAGGAAATCATCAAAATTTTGAGGGTCTTTGGCTAGCCTCAATTAGGACAGAGAGCCTAAAATAATGCGTATGATGCTGTCATCCACATAGATAACTTCAGAGGCTGGACCCTGTACACAAAATGTAACAGTAATAACGTCACTTCCTCAGGATGTTCCAGATCCGTTAATCTCAAGACAAATGAGAATAAATCAACGAAAGGTTGTACTAAAAAAATGAATGGCATAAAACAGGTCTGAGAAGTCTAAGACTGTAACTTTATGCTTAATAAAGATGATCTCATTATATATGAAAGCTTCCATGTTTTGTTTAGTGGGGCTGAGTGCAATTTTATTTGCCATAGGTCTTGGTGTGAGTAATTAAGTGGGGGCTCTCTGATCAATTCTTATCACATGCTCTAGCTTTCCCAGGGCTCTGTTGTCTTCTACTGAAGACAATTGTTTTCACCTGCTGACTACAGCTATATTCATATGTTCAACCACCTTTAAAAATATGCAACACACTTTTGAGCTCACTGCTTTTTCCTTTGACAAGAAACAGCCTTAAAATACATGCCCAGTTCAAATGCAGCAGTCCTCTCTCAATCTTATGAGAATTAGACCTCTCTTCAGCAACACCCAGTGAAAAAAAAATAATGGATTTATGTCACAGACGTCAGTCCAGTGTTTCATTAGCTTCATTGTCAGTGGAAGAATCACTTTGAATAATTAGTCAGCTCACTGAAGTGCTAGAGGAATACATCTGTAATAAATCCCCTTGCATATGTAACATCTATCATGCTTGATGGCAAACATATTAGTGCTACAAGAGTTGAGGAAGTATAAGGAATATTGTAATTCAGTTGCTAATTAATCTATCATTAAAGACCTAATTAATGAATAACCCTGTGAAAAAATGTCTAAAAATCAAGATGTGAAGACTGCAGTGATAAAGAGGAATCTTGTTTGTAAGACTATTTAATTTACATCTAGAATAGGAACTGATTAATGAAAACTGTCAGTAAGACATTGTACCGCAGCACTGGACAAAAAGAAATGCACACATAAAAATATGTGGAAACTAAGCTCACCTTTGCATATCTGTATTTACACATCTTTTTAATTTCATGATGTTCATAGTTATTTCTGCCTGAAGTATTAGGGGTAGGTTAAGAAAAGACATATTTGGTCTCTTAGCTGTGGTATGTAAACAGCACAAAAGCTGTTTATTTGTGTATGAAAAAGGCTAATATCAGAATCTGTTCTTAAATGCCTCTTTTATGAAATAGTTAAAGCAGAAAACTCAAAAAGAACTTGATTCATCAGAGCATTCAGGATTAAGCTCTGTGATATGAAAAGACACTGATTTCTGAAATTAACCTCAGTGAAAGATGGACTAATTAATAGCTTGAAAGTGTCACTGTCTGTCTATGTTTGTTTATCTAGGAGCTGGCTGGCTGAGACTGTGCTCTTGAGAGAGCGGGAGGGAACATTTCAAACTCCCAAAACATCTGGGCTCGCGTCCAGGTGTCAGGACTGCTTTCTCCAGCCATGGAGCAGCTTGTCCCTTTCCTCTTCTATTTATTCCATAGTGCAGCTGCATTTGTTGGAACTCTGCAGACTCGGGCTTTCAGGGGGGAACCTGCTGTGATCCATAGCATTGCCCTGCCCATGTGTTCCCCAGGATGCATCCATCATATGGATACATATATAATCTGAAGTAAAATCTAGCTTAGATCCCCGACCCGAAACTCTCACTGTCAAATCGGCAAGTCTAGTGGCAGGTAAACCAGCCAGACTAGCAGTGTGGATAATTCTCTGCTGGTGTAGAACAACAAGGGATAGTTATTGGCAACAGCACTAGGTAGGGAAGAGCAGCTTCCCCCTTTGCAGTCCTCCCCCAGTCTCCAAGTGAAGCAGGGAAGCATTGCCCCACTTACAAGCTATGCAGATTTAGCACAATATAGTTGTGTACTATGAACATAGTCATTTCTATTGCTCTTTCAATCACAGCATGTTTCTGTAATTTAATCTTTCCTTGACAACACAAAAAATGTGTTCAGTTGCTATCCAAATGTCAGGTTTCCTTTGAATTATTTAAAGACTTGTGAGATAAATGACTTGATCATTCTGAAGTGCAGTGTGAAGGAGCTTGTTTCCTAAGACATTATTTGCAGGATTGGTAGGAAATATGTTCATTCCCATTTTCCCCTATGTAATCCTGCCAGTAATATTCATAAGATTGCAGCAGATCTCCCATAGTGATTATCTGAAAGAAAAACGACCCAAGTGAACAAGGCTGTTAAACAAATTGAAGAAACAAAAACATTAATAATTTGGTAACTCATGTCAAGCAGCAATGCAAGGTATACACAGTGCTGTTATTGAGGGCAGCCAGGCCTCATACAAACTCAGGAGGGCTATAACAGAGACTGATATTGCCTGTATCTGTAGTATCAAAATTATGCTGGACGTCTTCCAGACCCAAGAGAAGACACAGGTCTTATTCTACAGAATGCACTAAACAGGCAAGTTGGCCAGCATGAACTCTGATGCCAGCTATGTTCAGAGCAGGCTAGACTGTCATATAAAGCCAATATAATTTTGGCTTATGACTGGCTGTATTCAACCCACACTAGACAAGACAGAGATAACATTGGTAAATAAGGAGGACCCATAGAAGAGTTAGTAATTAGCCCTGGAAGGCCACAAGATCAGTATATCTAAGAACACTTTTCCCCTGTGCTCCGCTACTTTTGTTTCCAAAGAAAACCTTGCCTTGTCTTTAATTTTTTGAGGTATGCTCCTCAGTGCATCTATGCATTTATGTATCTCAGATGACGCGATGAATGCAGAAAGGCTGCAAACAGTTCATTCAATGAAGCTGCTGAATTGAAGAGCACTGCTTTGCTGTGGAACACCTTCTGTATGGAATTTAGTGTTATTTGCAGCTTATGTATCCTTAAAGAGTTAGCTTCTCAAAGATCAGTCAAGTCATGGCATCTTGTCATGCAAGCACAGGTAACTGAGGTGAAACTCCTTTAGCACTGTGCACCAGGAGCTGCCAAAAGGCAGTCCCATTTTAAAACCCACTTGCCTGAGTGTTCCTGTATATCCTAGGTTGGTTACACTTCCAAATCTATTGCAACTCATCATTTTCTTGCTTTTTATTAAGCCCATGAAAAAAAAGAAAAAAAAAAGAGTCAAATGCCTTCTCTGAGATCAGGGGCCAAATGGGAACAAATACAAGTTGTCATGAGATCACTGGCTGCTGTCAAAGATGGCTATGGAAGCATCTAGCAGGTCTGTGGCAGATCTGTAAACAGGAGTGGAGATACCAGTAGCTGAAGAGAGCAAGAGCATTTAAGAGGCGGCATACTAAATGTCTCCAGTTTTACTGATGTATCGACATGTTCTGAAGTACACATATCTTTGTAGCCACATCATGAATAACAATAAATAGAAAATACCAAAGTTTTTAGACATTAGAAGGCAGAGATCATCTTTTCCATTCTGTAGTTTTTCAACACCTTACTGAAAATATTCTGGTGTAGAGCTCCTGGGTACTCCTACTATTTAAAGAAGAAAGTCTGAATTAGATGTTAGAGAACTGTCTGTGTACCTTTAGGTGAATTTATATGATAAAATAAAATAAATTATAATATAAATGATAAAATAAAAATAATCCATGCAGATACTTCAGCAGATGCTGTTACTAGCAATAACATTAGTCACTGATGTTGTGCTGTTTAAATAAAAGCATATGACGAGTATCATCACTAAGATTCTGTTTTTTTGCCAGTAATCCTCTGAATGTTTAAGACCCGCAATATCCTTACACACATAACGATTTTAACAGGCCTATTTACATATACGGTTATATGAACAAAATTTTTACCAGAGTGTAGCAGAACAATAGTGTTGGCTTCTTTTTAAGACCAGAAATCTCACAGAAGTGTCTGTAAAGGTGTTTGTTCTGTTCCATGCATGCAGCGATAGCTCATGACAATCAGACACCTAAAAGCAAGTATTGGCAGCAAAAGAGGGCTCTTATGTGAGCAAGTGCTTCTCCTCAGCTCAGCTGGCCCAGAGAGGTGGTGGATTATTGAATTTACCCAGAAAGAAGTAAGGATGGGTTTTGGTGCTGAGATGGGGCCTGCAGTAGGTCAAGACTGACAGAGTTGCAGAGGAGAGAGGCTTGGTAAGGTGTGCTAGTGAAAGCAAAGGGCTCTGGAACAGTGAAATTGAGAAAAGTTTGTAAGTCATAGCATCTGGGACTGAACGTACAGTCCTGAGGGCAGAAATATGAATTTGTGGTTTAGAATGTAGAGAGGGGAAATGCTGGTTGTGAGGATTCTTGTGAGTCCCTTATTGATGAAAACTGGGACTAGGCGGTAGATGACCTAGCCCCCTGTTAGTTGAGGAAAAGAAGACATTGTAAAGTCCATGGTGTTCAAATTTTTTTTTTCTCAGAGAAGTGTTACTTTTTTCTTCCCCCTCTTCTTAAGAGAAGTGTAAAGAGAGGGAAGGAGTGAAGCAAAGGGAAACTTCTTTCCTCCGCCATTAGTACAAGTTTCTTTAATTAGAAAATCTAATATCACTTTCCTGAATAATGCAAATACATGTTATCAAAAAAGCTCTTTTTATTTTAAAATTAATTACTCAAAGTGCATATTACTTAAAAATATTGCCTCAAATGTAATGTGTAGCTGCTTATGAAGGGAAAATCTTGCAATCATTAGAAAAAAAGAAATGGATCCTGAATGGCCAGCTTTGTTTCTGAGCTAACAACTATGAGAAAGATAAGGAATCAAACTGACTTCCCAGTATATTGCCTTTTAAGCATACTGATTAAGGCCTTGTAGATTACTGCTTGGGAGGTGTAAATGGCTAGGGATAAAGTTGCTTCCACAGAAGCACACAGAGAACTGTTTTCTCCACAAGTTGTTCTCTTGTAAATGACACCTTTGCCTTCTCTTTATGTTATTGAATCCCTTTTCCTCTGGAAAGCACTGTGCTTTGATTATCATATATTACTGAAAAGCCTTGCTTTGTGATCTATATCTCACTAAAAACTTGTAAGACTGAATGAATGTTATAATCATGCATAGTCTAAGAAAGGTGTGCTGATGATCTGCAGCATAATTTATATATAGATACTACCCAAGGAAGATGGCATTAAGCTGCAAACTCAGTGTAGTAATGAAGTAGGGCCTTGCAGATGCAGGTGATGGTTGCTTTTGTAGTCAGAACTTGTCCTTAATGAAAGCAAACTTTCCTGATCCTTGGATGAGAAATAACTTCAACATGGTTTTTGTTTTTCACTTACTGTCACAATAGTGGGTGGGGTAATCCTCACAAGTATGAGCAAAGCTTGGCCTTAATGAGCATGTGTAAGTATGGGGTGTGAAAGGAGTAATACTGAATTATAAAAGGACGGGAAAATTGGAAGAGGAAGGGGGCTGAAGCATGTGTAGGTTTGGGTGAATAACCATGTGACTGCTTTGAGCAGGGTGGTTGGACTTGGTGAACTTCAGAGGCCCTTTCCAGCCTTATTGATTCAGTGATTTCTGACAATGGGTAAAATGCTAATATTGATTATCTGTGAAGAGCCTAAGTATGGGAGTGAACACAGGTGTGGAATGCCAGTTGAAAGGAAGAAGTTGGGAAGAAGTCTATAATTAGGCATTTCTCCATGCAATACAACTTTCCACCTGTGACTGATAGATGATAGCTTTGAGTTTTCTTATGCAGGTCTAACCTGATGACTGGAAGAAAGCAACTGCTGTATGTGAACTTGAGCAGGTACAGACCTATGTGTTTCTAGAAATGAGAATTATAATTGGTAGTTGCTTTTTCTGTCACAAATTCTTGCTGTGCATGAGTAAGTACCCTGAAGAACCTATGCCTAGGTTCAGATAAGTTTAGTTTCTGCCAGCTTGCCAGGCTGTCTTTTCTGGGTAATAACTCAATCAGGACGGTGGTGGCATCTGAACATTGGGAAGTACACATTCTTCCATCATGCTTGGTTCTTCATGTCCGTTTTTTGGACTAGGATAGAAGGTGAAGCAACAGACCTGTGAAAGTTGTTGGGTGACCTTTTCAGAGTTGTAGATAGCAACAAAATTTCATGTTTGTCCTGGTGAATATTTCTAAAGCCTTAGCCACCCTGTGATCTGGTCAGTATTTGTGGCTTTGCTGCTTCTGAAGAGATTAGTTCTGAGGAGCTATGATGGACACCTCTCACCTCCCACCAACATTCTTCCTCTGCTTGGTTTTACCATTGAAGAAAAACCCCTATGCATTGCAGCCTAATCCAACTTGTGGATAAAAGCTGTACGAACTTTTCCAGCCTGAGTGTCTAATAAATCAGTGTCTCAATAAAGAACAGATGACTTAACCTGGGAGACAGGAAGGTGGGGAACAAGCCAAGTAAATAGAGTACTTTCACAGTTTATTCAGACTTTGTGTTGATTAAGGCCATCTAGTTCCAACAGAGGTCAAGTGTCCAGCTGCTGCTTCACTGTCTCTCAGCAAGTCAGCTCCAGCAATAGCCCTTCTAACAAAACACACTGATATGAATTGGTCTATTAAAATGAATTAGGTCCTGCAGAGTGACTGCTGGTCTACAACTACTGTGAGAGGGGAAGTCCTTGTCATTTGGTTTCTGGATTTGGACAGCAGAGGAGAAGGTTTTCTTTTCTATGGTAAACAGTTTCCTGTAAACTATTAGTGAATATGTTTTAAAAGGGTGCAGCTGATTATAGATAAACCTTTCCACTGAGAATAAGGTCACCATTCTCATTACACTGCTATTAATGGGGTTTTGACTCAGCTGTTGTCAGCAGTCAGTTCCAGATAGGTTGGGAACTGTTTTTGCCTCATTGTTAGTGCTCATAAAGATAAACAAGCAATGGGAGCAGCTTTAAGAATAGCAAAGATAGCAGCTTGTGTAAACACCCTAAGATACAGAAGACTGTCATAGAAAAATACTGGTCTCTGACCAGTCTCAGTGCCAGTACTTGGAGGTATTTGTGAGGGTGTTTCTTACTGAGACAACAAATAAGGTGGACAGGAAGGCACCTTTCCGCTTGGTGTTCCTATGCATAATCCTTTTTAGTCCATGCTGTGCATTTTCTAGAGGACATGAGGGTGATTTACTGGCTCAGAAGAAATTATTCCTTTATGTGTTACGTATTAGAGGGAGATGTATAGGCAGAAAGGGGTGAAAGAGAAAAGGGACAGTTATGAAGTTATAAGAGGACAAATGCACAGGGGAGAGTAATTTACCCTTCCTCCTCAGTATTGTAACAGAAGGACAGATAATAAATAGCCCCAGCTGAAGGATATAGAGCTTGGAAGAAAAGATCACAGTAAGGTCTGAGGAAAAAGTAGTAGATATAATCTTGAAAACACCTGCTAAATGAAGGAGCAGATTGCTTTTTACATGTTCAGTAGATGGTCCAAAGGGTTTTTCTTTCCTTTCTGTATTTTTTGTTCTTAAGCTTATGAATGGTATAAGTGTGGTATCTAATGAAACTTCAAGCAAAGTTTAACTATTTTTCCTTTTCTTTGTTTTTATCTGGTAGCAGCAATTATTTTTAAAAAGCTTTGAACTTGTGTTCTGTGAGACTTGTTTACAGTGGTTCAGCAAACCATTTTATGAGAAATAAGCAGAAGTCCTCTGTAGACAATCTAGCTGCATTTCACGAAAACCACTCTGTTGTGGTGATTGCACTCTTTGTCAGTGACCCCAAGCAAGAGAGTACAGTTTTATATATTTTATCAAGATTTTGATCTGTACTTGCATTAGTATTTTAGCAGGTGATTTGTTTCTTTGTTGGTACTGAACCATTGCTACGTTTTAGTAAGGAACACCATGTTGCCAGTCATGGTATGCTTCATAAGATGTAAATCTGAGGTCTTCATCTCTCGTCATTGTTAAAGGTTTCACAGTGTGGCTTTTTCTCGAGTAAAAAGAAGGTAGCGTTCATATTGGGTCAAGCTCAAGCATCGCGCCTGCTACAGGAATTGAAAGTTTTGTCACAGACATCAGCAGGGGCAAGGTTCCCACAAGAAATTCCTGTGGTTTTAACAGAGTATGGAAAGCTTGGTGAGTTAGGGTCCAGTTCAGCTCAGTTATTAACTGTACATGAACTAATACATTGCTACTAAGCCTTCGATTGTTGCAAGGTAATCCTACGCATGCTGATAAAAGCACCATGTGTTCACAAACCCTTCGCCTTATCTCTGCCTTAGGTAAGTTTTGATTGTATATTACAGGGCTGATCTTTCAATGTCTTTCACAGATAAGCACCTGCTTGTGCAATCATTGGAAATTCCCAAATTCCGACGGAACAGCGTCGCTTGGGCGCATAAAGACTGAAACATGATAACTCAAGATGAAGTGGTTTTGCATGATTTATAATAAATACATTCTTTATGAGCTCCTGTTTCTATATTAGCTACATAAATTGTTAAAAATACAAAGTCTTTAAAGTTATTTTCATCAGTATTAATCAAATAGGCATTTCTTTGCAACTGCATCCTTATCTTGGAAAGGGAAAAGTGCAAGGAATGCAAAAAATTCAACATTTAGCTGTTACCATAGTTTTTACGTAGAAATCAATTGTACGCTACGTTGATGACTGCCAGCACAAAACTCTAGACAAATTAGGCAAGATGGAAAGCATACTATGTTAACATTTCTTAAGATTTCACCTTTTTTTCCCAGATAATTTTAATGAAACATGATAGTTTAGTTCCTTATTTTTCTCATGATTTCTTTCCAGAAGTGTTCATGATGACTTGTTCTTGCAGGAGAAGCTTATAGTTCCTTATTTTTCTCATGATTTCTTTCCAGAAGTGTTCATGATGACTTGTTCTTGCAGGAGAAGCTTAATGTCGACAGAATGGGGCATCAGGTGATAATATTTGACTTTTCTCTCATAAGAGGACTGTGGGAAACTCGAGTCAAGAAGAACAAAGAACGTCAGAGGAAAGAGAAAGAAAGATTAGAAAAAAGCTCACTGGAGAAGTAAGCCAACTCTTCTGCTGTTCATTTTAACTGAATCCATTATTATTACCCACTAACACTGACAAATACTAAGCATTATCAAATGATTCAAATTTTGTTTTTTTGGAGTTGGATTTCAATGATTTCTTGCCTCCTTTCCTCTGATGATTGTAAGAGAAATGCAGCGCAAACTGTGCTTGTATATCATTAGTCCCTGCTCTTTCCTATGTAGGTTGTGATTTACCAATGGTGTATTGTATTGTCTACTGTGTAGATTTGAAGTGAGAAATAACACATTTTGTACCTTTCTATTGCTTGTATACTATATAAAATAATGGCTTTTTACTATGGAATTCATTAAAACATGCTCAGAAAATTAATTACTAAGAAATACTTTTAAGTCTTTTTGTTGAGTTGACAGGAGAAACAAAAGGAATTAAATAAATGGACATATACAATTGCTTCTGAATAAAAGAGAGAGGATAGAATGAAAGAATTATCAGAGGATTTTTTTCTTCTTCAAATTTCAAAGATAGCCTTGATTATAACCTTATGCCCACTAATCAGGTTATTGTTCTTATTATACTTAATTTATGGTTTCTTTAACCAGTATTTTGCTTTCTTTATGATTGTTCTCATTAGAGACAGTGAAATGTTATACTGTGCTGGCAATGTTGGAAACATATGACTTACTATTTTTCCCCTCTGAGAAGAGAACAAAGCAATAAAAATAACTTTCTGTTTTAAAAATAAAATGCACAGGGTTAAAGAGTGCCCATGTTTAAGAGCATCATTTTATTGAAGCTTTGTGTGGCGTTCCAGTCATCTTAGGAGACCCTCACTCACAGATTCTCATTGTCAGTGCAGCTACATTGACAACAGAGCAACTGGGCTAAGAGGAGACCAGTGCAATACAAGGTCTGACTGCCATTTATGCAGGACCTTTCTTTTCAAAACATCCGTAATTGTGGTCTTGGTTCTCCTGTCTCTACCCAAAGCCTGCACTGAAAGCAATAAACCTAATAAAAAGGGAGAAAAATGAAGCTTGTCCTTCAGATTACATTCTCTAGCAAGGATAAGCTTTCTGGTATGAGCTGAGGGAAGGGAAAAGCTTGCTGTTGTGTTATCTTTATGGTGGAAAAGAAAAATGAAAGGTTTTGGGATGAAACTCAATGAAACCTAATTTCTGTCCTGGACGCTACATTAAGAAGTGGCTTTGTGCAATTTTAATGCAGATAAAGCAGACTACTCCCTACTGTACTGCTGTCTACATCAGCTAGTGACTCTTGGGGTGCCACTGCAGCCTTCTTCATAAAAAGAATATTATGACTAGGAATCCACACCCATAGCTTCTAATGGTGCGTTCAGTCATCTTCAGAACTGATGAAAAGTCAGTCCCTACGTGGACTTAAATATCAACATCCGCTTGTCATGTTTTGTCAGTTTTTGGTTTTCTGTGGTGCAGGAGATTTCTGAGTTCACTAGTACAGAATCAAACTGGAAGTGCCAGGTATGAGGAACTTCTATGTGGAAGAAAAGAGGGTAATGTTAGGTCCTCTGAGACAGTTCATTTCAGCTCCCATGTTTTTTGTCAGTAGCATACATTAAGCTTCATTTCTTACTGTGACTTCCGTTTTCCATAAAAACAATACATTGTCCCTGCTGTCTTTGCCTGTCGTTGTCTGTAGCCACCACTCCAGCTGAAAGAGTGGAGCTTGCCTGCCTGTTCTTCTCTTTTCCACTAATGAGGTTCAAAGTCACAGAATCACAGAATAGTAGGGGTTGGAAGGGACCTCTGTGGGTCATCTAGTCCAACCCCCCTGCCGAAGCAGGGTCACCTACAGCAGGCCGC
>Ga0065711_1003287_pt1 | contig 28743 bp, 14 predicted proteins | sample Hoacrofraction12_FD_59098 | JGI IMG/M metagenome (GOLD analysis project Ga0065711, IMG submission 59098) | Hoatzin crop microbial communities from Cojedes, Venezuela - Epithelial fraction 12 v2 (version 2) | ecosystem: Host-associated > Birds > Digestive system > Esophagus > Crop | place... | reverse complement strand
TTCTGGCTATCTCTTGTTGCCACCTCAAGATGGGGGAGGCAATTGCCTGGCTTGAATTTGAAGTCAAAATAAAACTGGAGTCTGATTCTTGTCAGATGCTAGACAAGAATAGTCTGAAAACCTGAACTTGAAAGTCAAGTCTATTTTATGTGATGAACATACTGAACAGTGGGCTTTATTTCATTACAGTGTTTAATTTACCTTTTGTGACTACCTGAGAACGCTCTGCAGGTTTATTTTGCTGTTGTGGGATCATAGCAAATAAAAGTCCTCTCTTTGTAAGAATTAGCAGGCGTATGAAAAGATGGAACTGGGTGGCAGATAGCTGTCGGGGCTTAATTGCATTAAAGCTACTTTAATGATAGAGAATAGACCCCTTAGATTAAATAGCATAACTAGGCACTTACAGGAAATCTTCTTGACCTTTCATATGCCTTACTAGTAAAACTGGGCTGGGGGAAGTTAACTGAGGTTTTTGCTGACAAGGCTCCCAGAGCCTGCATGCTTCTCCTCTCTTTCTGTCTGGGGCTCCAGCACTGAACATCATCATGCCAAATACTTTAGTCTTAACTCACTTTATCCTTGTATTTTGACATATGTTTTCAGTTAAAAAAAAAAATCTCTATTTAAATTAGTTACAAATGGGACCAAGTAGAATTAACCTTTGGTTTAATGGGCGTGTTCGTCTTGTTATTTTATAGCCATCTGCCTATAGCTTGTTTCTTATAAAAAGTAATTCCAGCACAGAGAACCCCTTGGGCCTTCAAACAGATGCTCAGTGACTGAGCAACGTGACCAGAACTTAACCAGCTTCACTGGAGCCTGACTAGGTTTTGCAGTTTTGGCAGGAGAGGTTACCTGGCTGGTTTCAGCTGTAGGGCAGGTTGAAATCCCTGGGTGTAGGCTTACATTAATGTTCAGGGCAGCAAGGCTGAGGAGCGAGGTTTACTTAATGAGTCCTGAAAGGTCAGAAAGGATAAGGTGAAGGCTGGGGATGAGGAACTTGCTTTGCAGAGAGGCATGGCAATCTGCAAGCAGATACAGTACACGACATCGGAAACAGTAATGCAATGCCAGGATGACAAACCCCCCGACTGTCAACAGGGTAAAGCCACTGCCCTAAGCCAGGCAGGCTGCATGTGTGGAGATCTGCAGAAATGAAGAGGCACCCTGCATCGCACAGCAGAGCATAATGGGGTTTTCTGATTCCCAGCCCAACTGCTTAGTCATCGCTCCAACTTTAATCAACTTCAAAGTACAATGGTGAAAAAAATTCAGATATAAATTCCATTCCTCACTGCAGTTTCTGCCAAAACTGAAATTCAGCTACAAATCTAGGTAGTTGTGTAACTGTGAGAAAAAGCCTTTGGGGCAGACAGTGAAAACCCTGCGGAAAGAGAGAGAAACGACAGGCGAAGGAGCCCTCTTATTGCTCTGTGTGGGTGCAGGTAGTGTCTGCTGAGCAGAGCTCAGCCTGGGAGCGAACAAATACACTTTACACCACCACCTTTTGCTTCCACGTGAGTTAACCGAGCTCAGCTTAAGCGGAAGGAGAGCTGTCAGACAACAGCGGAGGCAGCGTGTGGTGTCCTGACCACCCTCCGTTTGCCACTAGCAGGGTCCCAGCTCTGGCTTTGACCACTCTTCTTGTCTACTGCTCTCCTGGGTTCCCTTATTAACTAGCAACACCTGAGGGAGATTTCCTTGCTGAATTTCATCCACGTGAAACAAATCTGCTTAAGGTGAATGGTTTCTCAAGAGCTATATTCGGCGCCAAGCGCCTGTTAAATACAGAAAGCTGTACACTTCTCATGTACTGCCTAGCTGAAATCTGAAGAAGAAAATGTATCTGGAAAATGGCAATAAAAATATCTCCACTGATTTAGAAAGTCTTGCTTGTCACTGTTAAGAGTTATTTCTACAGCTTCCATGTATTTCCTATATATTCAAACATAGCAAACAAAATATGCACACTTGGTTTTTAATAAATTTACAGAAGCAGTCTAACCTCCTTCAATTGGCGTGATTGGAGCTCAGCCAACCTTCCCCCTTCCCCCACTGTCGTCATTCTCTGTTTAGGTAAATGACAGAGGAGCTGACCCGGACCAGTGCATACACGTGCTGGACAGTCTGCGCTGACGTGGTCAGCTGTGGTCGCTCCCACCAGCCAAACGCAGTTGAGTCACATAATCATTAGCAGAGGGGCTGTTACAAAAATGAGGCTGAGGTATGAATTATATTGGTAATATACAGTTAAGACAATTTTGTTTCAAATCGTCTGCACTATATTAGGTGAGGATCACATCTTTGTTCAACAAGGCTAAGGCTCTGGTGATAAGGTTTGGTAAATCTTGTTCATTTATGTTACTTCAAACATCTCTTCCTATATAAAAGTAAGGATACATCAGCCAGCCAGCCAGCTGATTGTACTTTTTATGGGTAATCATGCGAGTGAAACTTGATTGTGCAAATATTTATGAAAAGAAAATGGCAACAGGCAGATTTTCATGACAGAAATAAATTCAAAATTACATTCAGAGATGTTTTTCCAGACTAATATTTATGAAAGTTAGGCTTGCTAAATTTTAATACTAAAGTAACACATCTGTGCTTACACTTTTGCTTTGTGAAAATAAGCTAGTAGAAAAATACGCTGAAGGATGGGCAGTCTATGACACAAGGTGCTCTTTATTTTCTGCTAATTATAAATTGAAGATACAGGTGAGTTGAACAAGGTAGGCTGAGATAGTACTTGCAATAAGCAGTTCAACGCTCCAGTCACCTCAGAAGGATCAGAATGGAGGCACCTGAACCCAAGTTTTCCAGCTCTTTTATATAGCAGAATGTAATGACACAGACAGGCAGTCAGGGAGCCCAGCCAGCTGTGTTGAGGAAGTAGCAGAGCAGAGACTGAAGTTTTTATTTGCTTTACTTTAAATTCACCTTACTGACACTGGATTTACTGTGTCCAGCAAAATGACCCCAGATACAAAATTTATTCCAAAAATGTATAGAAGATTACATATTCTGATATGACCAGCCACATGCTTTCTGACAAATAACAACAACTGTTAAAGCTAAAATAAAACACTAAAAGCAAGTCCCTCTTTGTAACACAGAGGCTGACAGTTTGCTCAACTGAGGCACATACTAAGGCACCTACCATCGAGATGAGATACAACAAACTTGGCAAAACCAGGGAGGTTCTTGAACTAGAACCTCTGAAGTCTCTTCATCCCCATGCTGGTATTACTCCTGCCTATCTTACAGAGTACAATTTCTTGCATAAACATAATCTCTTTTTTTTTTTTCCTCCAGGTTGCAATAACATTGTACAAATAGTCTGGGAAACGGCAGCCAACTGACAGCACGTGCTGTGCAAAATGCCTCTCTGCAGTTTACAGCCGACGTTGTCTGTGTCAGTCACATATAACTTACTGTCAGGTAAGTTCCTATGTCATTTGTAACACCAAAGTAACGTCAAAACCCATTGATAAGCTTGGATCAAACGTCTTTCCTGACTGCACAAATGCTTCTCCCCTACTCTCTAGCTTTGCTCCGTTTATGTCTCTGAGCTCTCCTAGTAGCTTTGCTCTGAAGTATCTCGTTTGAGAAACGGCTAATATTACGCAGTACATACTTTGTACCTATAAAAACAGTATATAGAAAAGATTAACCCATATACCAACAGAGAACATGTTAACATCCACCTTTATGGCTTCAACCAGAGCAGCTGTGTGCAGGACAGCTGCTACCATGTGTGCCTTTTCTGAGGTCCCACCAAGAGTCTCTGAAAAACCGTGACTTAAGCCATGCTGCCCACCCCAAACCAACAACTTCTATGGAAAAAAGGCATCTGAAGCATCGGACTTCTTTAACGAAAAGTACCCACAGATGACTTTCACTTAAAAATAACAGGCAAGAGGGACCAGTGTTCACTGATTGTAACAGTTTTCCCAGTTAATTTATTCCTTGAGAAAAGCAAGTTCTGCAAGGCTGGTGCTCCTGACTCTGAATTTCATGGAGGTTTCTCCACACAAGATTCAGAGCAGTTTTAATATGCAAATGCCCACCAGCTTCCAGAAGCTTAGATGAAGATATTACAAAGTCCAGTCCTGACACTGCTGCTAGGTTTTCAGTCCCCAGATTACAATGCATTTATCTGAAAATATGCTTAGATGGATAATGCTCAATATATGAATTTATGAGTATTTGTTTTTCTGGTTTGTTCAATACCATTTCCACATTGTCATGAGTTTCACACTTAAAGGAAATGATAGGACTACAATTTTCTTTGCAATGTCAGCATTATCCTGACTTTACATCAAAAGAAATCAACAATGGGCACAGCTGTAACACAAGCACCAGATGTTCCAGTAATATTCATCAGGTATGAAAACTTCATGGTAACTGAATATACAGCATTTTTGTACATTCCAGACCTAGCTGAAATATTGTATGCATTTCACTGTTCTGAATTTAAATATGAACTTCACCAGAGTTCAAGGAATATTTGTATGCAAAAGTGATCTAGGCACATTTGTAGCTAACAGCATTATTAAAAATTAATCTTTATAAATACATAATCATATTTCTGTGGCATGGAAACTGAAGTGGTTTGTGATCTCCTGCTGTTCTTCATAAAATGCTGCAATAATATGTTTTGTCCTTTTCTCAAACAATCCTACTGCTGCTGTGCTACGAAATACTATTGACTAATATTAAAATAACACAGCAGGCAAGAGTTGTGAGGTGTACACACAGACAGGTAGAGAGAAAGAGGTGCAGAGAACCAAGTGTTCCAGGTGAGAAGTGTGTTATGGTTTTTTCCTTATAAAGAATCGTGGCTTTTGCCTTTCTTATGCCAGTCTGTTTTGTTAACAAGCGGTTATTTGCCTGGCCTGATGCAAACCTTCTGTATATCCCCCAAGCTGAAGAAGCAGTATGGATTCTACTAAGAAGACTTCTCTAATTTAAGTAGAAAATTGCAATTATTTTGCCAAATCCTCTAATTAGCAGATGGTATTACAGCCATTGTTGGTCAGATACTGCTCTCAGTACACCAAAGCAATCCCTTTATTCTCAAGCGGGACACGGCGATGTAAACAAAGACAGTATTTCCACTTTACTCTCCTGTAATTAAGTGGAACAGAAAAGAGAAAGGACATGACAAATATAAGCTCCCTATTAAAATGTTTGAAATCTGGAATTGTTTTGTTAACATTGTGATAAAACCCAACTTGGAAAAATCATGATGAATTTTTTGATGGAGCATGAAATTTCCCTATTCTCATCTTAATACATTTGACTGAGGTTCAGGCACACCTGGTACATGTATAACTTTGACCAGAACTGTCATAGGTGAAGCTCTGCAAGAACTTCAGAAGCGCTTCATTAACACCAAAGTGATTAATTATACATGTGTTACATACCTCTAAAAACTGATGCCACAAAACCACACCTAGGGGTATATTTTTAAAGATCTGATATTCTCAAACAGGAAGGCAGTCCGACTGTTAAAAATCCAAAAGGGAGAGCAGATCCTGAAATCCTGTCTACCTTTGTGCTCGTTGAAGTAATGGCAGACTGTTAATTTATTCCCTTCCTTGAAGGGTTTCCTCCTGGAAACCATTCCAGGGGTGGGTTTAGATAGCCACAACTCCAATGCAGACAGAATCACTTCAGACTGGCACTCTGCTGTAGAACAGCACGCAGTAGCCAGCAGAAGTGGGACGTGCAATCATGCACGCATCATCAAAACATCTGAGATGCACTAAAATGGGTTTATCAGGATGTACATTTCCCAGGAAGCCACCATTCCGTGTGAGAGTTTCTTTTCTGTATCTGTAAGAGATTGGTGCTGGCAGCACTGAAAATGGTGCCTGTCTGGTTTTCCATACTGACTCTTTTCCACGGATTTCCTCCATTTCCATCACGCTGCCCCATGGTGTGAAGCCTCCTTGAGCTTAAAGCAGTGTGCAAGTCTGACAGCTATTCTGTCAGATCCAGTTAGTGCGGTTTCACCTCCCTGAATGTTCCCATGAAGGTCTAAAGTCCTTCACAACCCAGTTCATCTGCATTGCTCTGCCACTTCACTCAGACAACTCAAAAATGCCTGGGAGTGTCCTGGGCATATCTGAACACAGCGGTGTAAAGCAACATTGAGATGTGCAAAATACTGAGAATTGTGGTGAGAATTTTCACTTCTCCTCAGCTTCCTAGCCACTAAGCATTTCAGTTGCCATTAATTGCAATAGGAATTGTGCATCTGAAACTCTTGATGGGCTTTGACAACATCCTAGAGAGGAGGAAAGAGCATATGCCTGTGCACACTAATACACAGCTGGAGGAACCACGGTACCCCTGCTGAACCACACACTGAAATGGGAGGAGACTGAAGAATTAGGTGCTTGCTTATAAGGGCCCAGATACTGCACAATCGCTTTACGTCTCATTACTGTTATTAAATATATTCCTGTATCACTGGGAGGCCTGCAAATTTAGCAAAACATTCTACCTGTTGGAGACTTCTCATTGACTATATTTATGTGGAGCAACAATCAATAAGAAAAAAAGACTTTAAATTACTCACGTCTCAGCTAGAAGAAGCTGAAAACAGAAACCTACTACAATTATGTGCTCTGTAGCCTTTACTTCTACTCAATGGCATCCAATCCATAAATTCTGTTTAAAAGTAATATAAAATATGCATACGTTTACATATCCAAGGCTAAAACAAATGGCCAAGAACAGGAATAGCTTTTAAATTATATAGCACAAATAACAAATTAGAATAAAACACACATAGTAAGAACTAGAACATACTCCATTTTATGCCCATCCAACTTGTTCCAGCTTACTGAGCTATGCAGTATCTTTTTTCACTTATATATATGTTGCCCTCGAATAAGCTGCTCTGGATGGTTAACTCCCTAAGAGTGATTAAATGTTTCTTAATACACTTAACCTCATAGAGTAATTGCTCACATCAATCCACACCTAGCATGTGCCACCAAAATATAATTTATGGGCTACAAATCTTCAGTATATGGATTTAGACTAGGTTTTTAAAACTGGAAAGAGGAACGTAAGAATGAGTGCATGTGAGCATGTGTGAGTATGCGACAATCACACAAATATACGCAAGATACCTATTCATGCCTTGTTTGTCTTCCTGCTGTCTTGATTCAGCCTCTACCTTTGTTACTCATTTTTAAGTAGAATGAAGTCTGCCCCATGCTTCTTATCTTCAAGCACTGAGCACAGGTTCACTTCAATTTGGAGTTAGCTCAACAATTAAAAGACAGAACTGAACAGACTAAAATGGACTGGAAGAACAATGCAGTTTGGGGCAAAATTTATGCTTTTATGTACAATGCCAGTGTTACCCAACCTGACAGATTTAACAGGAAATAGCTAGGCATAACTGCAAGCAAAATTTGACCTGAGATATTTGGATTAAATGTGTAAAGCAAAGTACAACTTGATATTATGTATGCAAAAGTCAACTGTTATTTGCTGCTTTGTGTTATCCAGATGGCACTGGTGCTAGCTATTTCATAAAAATGGGAGAGATCACACACAGCTCTCATAAAGGACACTGAAAAATAAAATGAAGTGAAATCTTATCCTAGCACTGCTCTATGGCTAGCATGACTTCAGGGCACTCTGTGCCTTCTTCAGCCTCTCCTAGCCTGCCCACTGGGCTGCAGGACAGAAGACAAGCTGAGAAAATGCTGTGAGCCAAGGCCCTGGCCTGGCTGCCTGCGTTAGCTCCCCAACGGCAAGCGGTTGCCAGTCCACTTTTGGATGAGGCCCCACCGGTTGTCTCCTACAGTTTCTTCACCAAGGGGGTGATTCTCTGGGCAGACCCAGGACTTCTGCAGGCATTTTTGCTGATGCAAAAGGGCTGAAATGCAAGCGATGAACCACCTCACATCTCTTGTGCGTGCTCTGTTCCTGCCGTGGGTAAGGTCTCCTGCTGTCTATTCCCGCAGTGAACACACCACCATTGACATCTGTCTGGGGCATCTCTGGCAGGAAGAACTGGAGACCCAACTTGCAGTGTTCTGAGGAAGCTGCTATCTCAGTTAAGGATTTTCCCATGATATAGAGTATGAAAGAATGAAACAAAATCCTCCAGGGGTACACTTTGGGCAATCTCAAAGCAGACAGTATTGAAAGAATGGAAAGCAGCCCAGGTTTTAGCAGTGGACCACTGGCTGGAAAGGATATCCTAAGGCACGTAAATGATCTCAGGCAGATGGCAAGAAGACACAGGCCAGTAGGCTCACGTCAGTCCAGGATTGGTTCCATTTTTAAAAAATCTTGTCGATTGCTTAATTTATATTTCCTAGGCCTAATACTTAGTGAAATTTAATTAAAGTGGTGTTTAGATTTAAGCATTTCACCATAGTATTAGCTACCCACTCAGTACAGAGACATACTGATTGTGGTTTACACAGCCCTTGCTGCTTCTCCACAGAGGGCTGATTGGTCCCATGATGCTCGTGCTCTTCCTGATTTCCAGCTGTTACATTTCATTAAGAGACAGCTAAAACTGGCTCAGTGGTTTCCACATATTACTTTTCCACATAAGCAGTTGGTTCGACCACCATGGGGATGCTACAGAGTCAGGAACAGGACAAGAGGTGGCTCTTGAGACTCTCTTCCTACACAGAGATAGTCCCACTTCAAAAGATTTTAGGAAACACTCACATGAGCCACTAACAAATGGAAATGACTAAAGATTGTCTGGAGACTAATGGGACCAATGCATTTTCATTATTCAAGCAAAACGAAAGAGGAAAAATTAAGCAAATGATGACCTAGAAATCAGCATTTTGTAAACAATTTCCACTTTGTTATTCAACAACATAAATTTGTTCCACATTTATCTACTCTAATAAATGTATGTGTATTTTTTGTGTTCTTCTTTCCTTGAGAGCATTATATAAAATGGTCTTCTCGCTAACTGGAGTGCCTCAGCTATGCAGAAGACAGCCTCCTGCCTTCACCACATCTTTACACAGGGTCAGGCCTGTTGTCAGTAAAGGCGATGAGATTTTACCAACAGGTTTAACAGATAGAAAAGTGCCCTACAGCATCTGCTGTCGGGAAGCAACGTAGCGAGGGACAGCGCTCAAACACATATATAGATTCTAGGGAAAAAGTAGGACATAAGCATATATATATATATAAAGGTTGTACAGAACTAGCAGGCGTTACATGAATAGGAAGACTCTTCATCGCACTTGCTACAAATCAGTTATAATATGGATCTAGGGCTCCTGACTATTAGCCCTCTTTTTATCTAGGTTTCTCTGCAGCACAAGAGACATCATTAGATCAGCAGAAGTACTTCACTTAGCTCATATCTTGCCACATGTGCTTGGAATAGCTATTGCTTTGTTCATCTTAATCTACAGAGAGTTTCAAACTAAGTATGCACACCAATTTATTCATAACATGCATACGGGTACCAAGTTTGCTCTAACACTGGCTAAGAGAGAGCTCCGCTCTTCCGGATATACTGCTGGGTTTCATTTGATAGCACAATCCTCAAAGCCTGTCTTCTGTTTCTCCTGTTTATCTGTGCAGTGAACCATGATTTGGCATATTTTCAATTAGCACAGAAGGGGAGCTTCTCAGCTCTCTTCCCCTGTGGCTTCTCTATCATGCGTATTCGCAGTGTTCACTTTCATGGTTCCCCTTCTAGGGATGCAAAGAAAGAAAACAGACCAATATAACTTATATTGCAGCGTAGGGGTATCAAGGGTGCTCAAATACACACTGTATTTCCCAGATGAAACCATGTTACCAAGACAACAGATACCACTCACAAAAGCCACTCTCTCCCTTGGGGCACATAATTCCAGAGATAAATCCTGAAGATCCTGGTCAAATATAACTTCTTTTTCTCAGTGGTCATTTTGATGATCACAACCCCACGAGGAAGACGCCATGACTACCCTGAAGAGCTCAGAGTCAGCTCAATTCGGCAAACGAACCAGTGCCAGAAGATAAGGTAGAAATTACCTCTTCAATGGCAGCAGGGTTTCAGCTCCTCTGGAAACCCAGGTAGAGGTCCCAGCACATGGGATAGCTCACGGGGTGCTGTTAATGGTTCCCAGTGGGTAGGAGGCGGTGGTGGTGGGGGCTGGCTCATGACCAGAGCTTAGTGTGTGGTGGTGTGCATACTTAGTTTGCAAGAGCAGCTCAGCTAACTCCCTTTCAACAGCTGCCAGAATCCTAACTAAAACGTCTTGACCAAAATGCAAATCGGCTTTAAATTTATTAATTCAATGGCACCAACTCAATGGCAGCTGTGTGAGTTCAGAAGGTGCCACACTATGACACAGCTGAGACTGGCCTTAATCTAAATGCAGTCACTCAAACGAGGGCAGCTGAGTTAAGCCAGTCTCACAACCCTTGCAGTGAAATCAGAAAATGGACTAATCTGCTAGACTAACAAATGGGGGGATTTTGATTGGTTTTGTCAGCTACTTGCAGTGCATTTTAGCCTGCAGGAATGTTGTCTGCGCATTAATGCCAGAAATACTACAGCGTCACTGGCCTCTCGTTTCAGCACAGTGCCTTCGCTGATTCAGATGCAAAAAGTCAACATCAATATTTAGTGGTAGCCATTCCAAACTACAAGTTTTCTGGGGCATAAACATCAGATCTAAATAAAAGATAGTGCATGGACTTGGTTACTACAAGGGATGAGTAGATGTGCTAGATAGAGCTCCTGTACTAGTGCTGCCAACATGACAGAGTCCCGTGTTACGGAGATCAACAACAGACGCCTGACTGATTGCAGGGCCAGTTCAGACCCATTGCTAATTAAAAAGAGTAGCCGTCGCTGATTTCATTCTCCTAATTTATAAACCACTATATAGGAATTTTCTGTGAAAATCTTCACTTTTGCCCTGAACAGGGTTCTGTGAGTTATCAAGACACATGCTGTATACTGGTGCATACGTACACCAAGAAATACTGTAAGTACATGTAGTAGGGGCTCCGATCCTACCCTGTCTCTGCAGAGAGAGAGAGGTGCAACATGGACCAGATCCTGGTAGAGGCCAGTGCATACTGCAGTGAATTATCCCCATTATGGCGGCAGGAAACCTTTCTGTATAGCATTGAGCTCCGCTTATAGGATGGACTGAAGCCATTGCAGTACACCCATTCCTGGTGATGGTCTAGGAGCTCTTCACACATGAATTACTCCCAGTCAGAGCAAAAAAGCAGCTACAGAAAAAGCTGAATGAGATTACAGAGACAAAGAATTATAATTATCCTCTAGTTAATAAGTAAATAAAAGCCAGAGAAGATTTATAGAGTCCTTCAATTATTTGATCATCATCAGGGAACACAACATCTGTGGAGCAGCAGGGGATTTACCAGTGGCAGGGGTTACGATGGGCATTCACCTGCCTTGCGAAAAACAAGTACACCAGCATTTTATTCTACAATGAAGATACTCCTTGCCTTTGATGTTGTTCATTCCAAGCTAATTAGGCCACCCATAGTATTTCCAACAGTATTAATTCAACGGTTGAATGAGACGTGATCTAAAGAATAATTAATTTAACAGGCTGCCCAGGGAAGTGGTGGAGTCACCATCCCTGGAGGTGTTCAAAAAAACATGTAGATATGGCACTTCAGGACACAGTTTAGTAGGCATGGTGGTGATGGGTTGATGGCTGGACTTGATGACCTTAGACCTCTTTTCCAACCTTAATGATTCTATGATTTTATGATTCTAAGATTACTGAGGTTTGTGACCTACTAGGATCAAATATTGCAAAATGTCACCTTTTTGTAGAATTTTGAATCTTAGATCTTGACTGATTTTGTGCTCTTCCTAGATAATGGGATAGGCTGTAAGTTCTGGAAAATAAATTACAGAACCATAAAAATAACCTCTTCCAAGATATCGTCCAAGGTAACCTTGATGAGCATGGCCAGAGCCTGACCCCTTATGAAAGCTACTGAGAAGACTGAGGAAACACATTTTCATTTATCAGTAAGCAAGTGGTATCACAAAACCAGTTCCAGATGCTGTTGAACAGCCTCTGCAGAAATCTCAAGATCAACTGAAAAATCAGAAGAAACGCATAAGTTGTCATGCCTCTGCTCTGCCCTGCCCAACACCTGCCCTCTTGCTGTGCTTTGTGGGGAACACATGAAACTCCCATCACAGTTCTGCATTCACTTGTTCGCAGAGAAACCTCCTTCCCTCTCTCAGGGGTCTGACCCAAACCCCGCAAACGCCTGCCGAGTGCCATTCACACCCTGGCCAACACCAAGGGGCTTGGGAAACGATGTCCCAACTCGTTTACAGCCCGCGTGGGGCAACGGGGTGGTGCAGAGCTCCACCACACTGCAAGGAGCCCTGAAACGCTCAACAGGACTGTGCTAATGCACTGCCGTCTGCCCCTGCACCTCCAGAAGCGGCTGCCATGACTCTCCCTTTTCTTTTCCCTCCTTGTTTTGACTTGTTTCCCTCCCCTATACTCACTGTAGCATGGGGTTCTCTTCAGAGTGCAGCTGAAGGTTTTCCAGTCTTAAAAAAGGGAGGAAAAGCTTCTTGCATTCTCAGCTGTGCTCATGAAAAGACTGCAACTATGATACAATTAGTTACAGGCAAATTTAATCTTTGTTAGATTTTACTAATATCTAATTTCTGTCCTCCAAATAATGCCATGTCAATAATACCTTCTGGCTGGTTAGAGAAAATTGATTCAAATTGCCATTCCTAGACTCATGATTAATCAGCAAAAGACCCAGGAAGCAACAACCTATACAAAATTGAGTTTCATAAACTCTATTGCTCATGGAATTATCGAGGAGTTTTTCCCCACAACTATAAACTAAAATCCTCCACAGAAGATGATGTATGGGAAACCATGAGCGGTGAGAAAACACACCACCACTCAGGCATATCTAAACTTTAGTCTAAATACCATCTGAATATTTCACTCACAGCCAATGACATTTTTTTAACTGATGTTTAATCTACCTATACATATTTTCTCATGAAATATGGAATTGTGAGGAATGCTACTATGACTATTTAATACAGGCTTCATCCTATGTCCATGAAAACCAGAGAGAATCCAACAATCATTTTTACGGGGCTTTCGATCAGGTCCATAAAGCACACAGGCTATTAAAGGTACATGTAAAGTTTTGAAAATGTAAGTGCCAGCATAGAAGTGTAAATGCAGTATTGATTCTTGATGATGGTGATAGAAAATTCATGGGCTTCAAAATGTCTTGAGGCAGAACTTCATATAAAAGGCTGCAAGGGTGTGTTTTAAGTACATGTGCACATCCTGGAAACATTTTGGCTTGCAGACACAAAGCTTACTACTGCAATTGCTGAGCACCCACGGAGTCCCATGGCTTTCATTTGGGAACAAAGCAGCTCAGAAAGGAGACTGTGCAGCTGGCAGAAGCCTTCGTGGTCTGTCCATACGAGCAAAGGCTTTTGGTATTCATCAACTGCCTCCCAGGCACCCTGCACCCAGTGAAGACAGGGGGAGAATTCATCAGCTTCAGCAGGAAGAAAATGAAACCTACTGCCAACCATTATGAGCACAAATACATGTCATCGCCTTCAGGCAGAAGCGTATCTGGGCACTCTTTGGACCTTCCTGAGACTCCTGCTTATCTATGCACATTCAGCTGTCAGCCCCACGCTACTTTTCACTAAGGAATTAATGCAGAGTACATGGAGATCATGAGCTTCCTGCAGAACCCAGGGAGGTGAGGGACTGGTGTTTTCAGACTCAAGCGGTAGCTAGTGGCAAACATAAATTCCCTAATAGCTTCTCTTTTAAAATAGGGAAATAATGCTATTGATTAAGTTGGAAAAGTATGATTCACCACAGCAAAAGGCTGATTTTTACTGCCTGTCTTGGTAAACAGAATTATTTGTGATTGCCTGATTAACTTGGAGAAATGCATATAGAGCTCTGAAGATACAAAGGACCAAGAGCGTTAATTATCATACTAAAACCTTTGTAAGAGGAATTAAGGTTTGTTCCTTCAAAAAACCTGCATGCACATATTCAGCTGCAAAGCAAGAGACTGATATACTCCATTTTTCATCCTAGAAACATATACCTGCTACTCGGGCAAGATTAAAAGGAATAGTGAGCGGTGTTCAGTGTCACAGATCTATTCTACCACTACTTTTATTTGAAACTGTGGGACATCCTGTAGATAATAAACAACTCAGATGCAGTTATCAACAGATAGTGTTCTATCTTTGGCCTATACAAATAAATGGAAACCAAAACAAGTCTTATTTTGAACTACTCCAGTCTTCCTGTTAGAGACACCACACTATGGAACTGAAACTTTCCTCTGAAAATGTAATTGGTATCAATAAAGCAAATTATAAATATTCAGAAAATCCGTAAGTGTCTTCAAAACAGTGAACCTAATTTCTGACAAGAATTTGAGATTTTTTCCCATGCTTTTGGTTTCCAAGACTTTCTTCTACAGTCACATGAGGTTTTTAATAATCCTTTCTATTACTGGAATCCAAGATTCTCTCTGAATGATGTTAGTCAGCTGCAGTTCTGAAGAAATCCTACACATGGACAGATTGACCAAAAACAAGAAGAGACCTGCTGAAATTGCAATGAAGTCCTGCAACACTGGAGTGTAATAGGCATTGTTTGCAACAAAACTGGGACGGGATAGCAGCAGAATTTGGAAGAGAGCACAACAGGTTTCCCTCTTCATCAGATGCTCTAATCACCACCTTGGGCATCTTTTGCCTAGTCCCTCAGGTCAGACCAGGTAGCCAGGTGTAGCTCTCACCGAACAAAGCCTCTAGATCCCGTCTCTCGTGGCAGCTCATGTAGTTGTCTGATTTACTCTTTCCTGCACACTAGCTCCTGTGGCTATGTAAATGGGGGCTCAGGAAAAGCAATCTGAATTAAGTAATACAAGGAGGATCACCAATGCCACATTAAACACTTGCCTGGACATTTTAATTCAGAACTGAATCGGCCTTAATGAATTAAAACAAAATGAATAAGTTTGTGAACTGAATAAACATCCACCCAAGGGTTTATGATGATATAACTGATCTATTTCGTATTTACAGTAGTCTAAATAATTCAAATTGCAGTGTACAAACAAGCCCCAGGATAAACAACATTTACACTAAGATTTCTAAGAAACTGTTTTTCGTCAAGCTATCTTTGATTCCCAATTCATAATCTGATTTTTCCCATTAAACCTCTATATACGGGGCAATTCAGTTTCTAGCAACTATTTATTATTCCTCAACATATTAGCCCCAGCAGCCCTGGAAAGAGCTCGTAAAGCTAATCGCTTTGTCTGGGTGACTGCCATCTGTGTTTCAGATCCCTGTGGACATGGGATTCTCATCCCTGCTGCCAATACCCTATATATCTAGATGTACATGCCTTTTTAATGCAGTTTGCAGACAAGGGCAGCTACTGTGACTAAAAAATCCTGTCAGATTGGAGTCACTGGCCTGCATGTTCACGTTACCATACCAACCCATTTCCCAATCACAACATGGGTCAGATGTCAATTGGGTCACTGATACGGCAGGGCTCAATCGTGGTATGGCCACGCTGGCCTTGGGGGTTCCTGCTTCATTTCACTCCCTGCGGGAAACAGTGAGTGAGAGCAAGACTGTATTCTAGGAACAAAACTTCCTCAACAGCGCTTTTGAGTGAAGGCATCTAACAAATTTCGCTTTCAGAAACTACCTGGCAGCAGTCTCCGAAACGTGTGGGAGGTTTTCCTCTCCGTTGTTCTGGGAGCAAGAGGACACTGCTCACCTCTGACCAAGGCGTGGGGGACCTGGTGGAATCACCGAGCAGATTTTCCCAGCTGAAGCACCTGGCCTCTGTGGTGCCAGTGATGGACTCCAGATTACTGACCGACGACAAATTTGCATGGCGATACTCCATGGCTGTTGCTTTGATGGAAGAACAAAATGACTTGGGGCATGAGTGGCTTAAAAGTAGGACCCTGCGACCAGCCAGCATCCTACCAGAAAGGACCTGCAGCTTTTTTGGGTCACTGGGATGACCTGGCACTACAGCTGATCACTCTCACTCGCCCTCTGTTCTCGTCACAGACCAGATGCCTCCTGGCTCCATATCACTGTGAAATGCTGCTTTTTTCCCCCTGCATCTTTAAAAACGGCAGTAAAAAAACTGAAGAACGAAAGCCAACAGTCTGAGAAATACTAATTAATTTCCATGCTTCAAATGCAATCTAAAAATAAAAAGCAGCTTCAACACATTTTGTTGTCAAATGAAAGCATTCTAAAATAATCTGTAAGGACCCAGCCTGATGAAGACTGTACATTCGTGAGTCACAGCAACAGCAGCTGAGGACAGATAACAATTTTTTCACAAGAATAAGCTTCTTCCAAACATACTTGTTGTCTCTCCCCCCCAACCAGATATTCTTTTATTGCTTATTTGCCGGTAAAATACTTCTTAAAACACCTCCAACGAATGCAGTTCTCTAACCCACAGAACATGCAGAAGTGTATGCTAACAACAGCATCTATTTTCAATCCTGAAAATTTGCTGTAAATTCTCTAATAAATTAATTGTATTACTATATTGTTGTACACAGGAATGCATTGTTGTAGAATTATGTCACAGCATTACAGTTTGGGCGGCCTCGTATAATCTTCACAGCAGCTGGAAATGTAATTAGCATAAAACCCAAACAGCCTCATTAAACATCCCTTTCCTGTAAGAAGGGACACATTAAGGGCCTCATCTCACACGTTCCACTGGGCTAGAACAATCCCTGAGCAAAGTCTGTGTCTTAAAACCTGGAAATGTTCTGCAGCAGGTCTCAGGAAGACACAAAGTTGCTGCTCTGTAGTGGAATACACTCTCCCAGGGGAGTAATTATGCCCCCCCACCCCCCAATTTTTGAACCAGGAGCTTCCATTTGGCAACTTAGGTATGGAAACAGACAACTGCTTTAACTGCCTTCTGCATACAAATCGAATCCGCAGCTTCCAAACGCATTTTAATTCTTTTAATCTGCTTAAAACGACAAATCTAAAAACACTGATAATTTCTAATTCCGTCAACAGAGAAGCAAGCACCACCCACTGCTTTCGCTTGTGATGAAGTGCCCTCTGTCATCCCTAAGCTCTTGGCTGTTTATCTAATTGCATGGTTGCAAATGACCACTGGGTTTAAAAATATCTATGGATCTTTGGTTTCACAGCAGTAAGCAGATACACAGGCTAGTTTTTCCCCTCCACAGAAAGGCAAAACATCAATTTTTTTTAAAGTTGCCTATAGTTCTGCATGAACTCTGGTGCAACTTCTGGCCAGCTTCTCAAAAGACACTAGGAAAAAGCTAGTGCATGCAAAGAGAAGTTATGGGCAACTTAGACCTATTTTTATTTTCTTTATTTCAAAAATTAAGAACAAAAAGTGTGCGATTTTGGATCAATGCAAAAAATAAAACTGAAAACGGATTTTAATTTTTTTATTCAGTCCTTGAGCTCAAGTAGTGTAATATTTCAGCAGACGTAAAACACAAATACTTTCCTATCAAGCCATTTTATATTTGGAATTAAAATTTTTATCTAGTTCAAATTTTAAATGGAAATGCAAATTTGAACAAAAACTCTCCTAAGATTCATCTAGAAAATAGTGGAATACAATATGCTTATTTTCTGGAATTTCCTTCAGATAAAAACATTTGCTTAAGTCAATGTGCATTCATGAACTGCCCAGGTTCCTTCAGAATGGTGCTTTTCTTCAGAGAATGACAATTGGCACCTCCCTCAAAAAAACCACACAAAACAATGAACAAAGCATCCCTTTGTAACTGCCACTTCTCAAGTGGTTGTATTGCTGGGTTTTCATCTTGGAAATGATCAGTGCTTTTCAGCAGTGCGTTAATGCTCTATGAGGTGCCCCAGGGCAGCAAAAATACCTGGCTGGCTGCAGCGTCCATATCGCCTGCTCACTGACTCACATCGAAAGGGCCATTGGGGGTTTTACACAGTCTTATTAAAGGGCTTCGTCATGGATGAGAACAGGACTTGGGGGTATTTCAGGCTTCAGGGTACCTTCAGACCCAGCTGCTCTGCAGGGGAGACCCTGCTCTCTTTCTCAACATTTCCAAGTCATCAGAATAAGAGGGTGAAGAAAGAAAAAACATAATTACCTCAGCTCTCCATACCTAAATCGAGAGAAAGTCTGACCTGAAAGCATGAGGAATTGTAACTGAAATATTAATACCTTTCACATGGGATCATAGTAGTCGTTAAACAAAACTCAGGAGAACAAAATGGGACCATAAAGTGCTTTAAAACACAGTTATCCTCCTTAGCCAATGATCCAAACAAAACCACTGCTTTCAAACTACAGGCTGAAAACAGGACCTTTGCAGGCAGATCTCCATAACCTGGTAGGCGCTTGGAAAAACCACCCAAAATCTCTCCCCCCGAGACCGCCTCCCCAAAAGTACAGGCAGAGGCGAGGGCAGGCATGTCTGTAGCCTGCGCTTCTCCTTCGCTTCCCCAGGCAAAGGTCTCACCCAAACAGCACGACCAGTTTAACAGCTCAAGAGTTTTACGTGAGCAAACACGAGAGGCAATCCTTGGCAAAGCAGAAGGGAGTAGGAAGGTTTAGGAGCAGCACTGGCAATGCATTACTGATTTTCTACTGATTGGAATATTCTGGAAAGCAAAGTTCAAAATATTTACCTATTGTAGCTGGAAATAATCGGCAGTAGGAATGATCTGGGGATGGTTTATGAATAGCAGTTCCTCTAATTGCACAGATTTACCACATTTTGTTTTCTTCTTGTTATTCATCAGAAATGTTGAAAGTCCTTGCCTATAAGTGTTGCCAAATTTAAAACAATCCCTCTGCTGACTGGGAGACTTGACTTATATAAACACATTGACATATGAATTTTTATAGGGCACTTTTTAAAAAATTCTGTTTGGAAAAACCAAAGCACCGAGGCTTAGCAAGTGAAAAAAACAGCATTTGAGCATAAAATGAATGGCTGTTTCAATGCAGATTATGGCATTGGGGCGGCTAAAGGCTGTTTCGGTACACTTGATTTTCTTTAAATGGCTTGAGTGACAGTGAAAGTAAATGCAAGAGCATGTGTGCCCTTCCTAAAAAGCAAACTGAAAAGACCCAGATGCTCCCTTTTGTGGCACTGTCTACACTATTGGGCTTCAATCTTTAGATCCAGCGTGCAGACCTCAGCTATTCCAGTTTAACAGAGTAACTGCTAGCAGAAGAAGATTGTCATCCTCTGTACAGACAGCTATTAAGAGGGTCCTAAGGCCCTTGGACAGCACATCAACGCACAAACCTGCCCTGAAGGTCCCAGTCCCCCAATCCAACCTTCTCCGACTCAACTGATGATGCCTGGCTCACACTGATTTGCCTCTCAGCTCTTCTGATATCCTGATCTACTTTCTGCAGCCTAAGTCTTTATCCCTTCAAATGCCCCAGTCCTACACCTTGAGATGGGTTCCTGAACACCAACCTCTACAATTTTACGCTAAGCAAACGAAGCTTTAAACGAAGCAGGAGCGGGTCTTCCCTCTTCTCACGAGGGCATCCCAAGCACGAGGCTAGGAAGTCACCGCCACGTCTTTCTTTTTCCACAGAACAGGACACAGCTCGCTAGCTCACCCACGGGTTTTCAGAATCAGGACTGATCCGTCCTCACTGCCCCATGGAAGAAGTTCTAAGTATTTCTAGCAGGGGCACCTGGGACATGAACAAAGGGAGGTTTCAAATTACCTAGGAGGAAAGGTTAAGTTCAACATATATCCTTTTCTTTCTTTAGTATTACTGATTGTCTCAAACAACTGTTACTTGGCAATAGAGCTGCTGTGGACCTTTTTTCTGACACTGGACTTTCTCCGCTGATTGTGCAGGGTGCCTAAGAACCTAAAGCAAACACTGCTGAATCCCTTGCCTCTCCTAGTTACAACTGAGCTTTCTCCATACCCCTTAATTTCTCACTATCTCTTGCTTTTATTTTGTCATTCCAACTGTTTTCCTCCAAGTACAAGTTACACGCTTTCTCCTCCCCTCTGCCTGAGCACTGCAACTCAGAGAGGAAGGATGGGAGAAGACAGACGCACCAATTATTTAAAATGAAGGTCACCAAAAATGTGAAATGGCAAAACAAGACATTTTTCCCTATTCAGACTCCTGCAAGCAACTGAAATTTTTTCTGAAAGGCTGCAAGCAGTTGGCTCTTAATGAATACAGTGATAAACAACTTCCATAATATTTCAAATAAGCCCGGAACCTATCTTCCTTCAGGCTTCCTTATTTCAGAAGCACTTCCTTCTCCAAAGCATTACCAGGAAACGACATTTCACCAGCAGATGTACAGCACTGCGATAAAACAACAGCACACCCAGGAACGATTTTCAAATTCATATCAACGCGATCAGAACAAGATCAAGGTATTAAAAACAATGACAAAGGACTGGCTGAGGAGACAGTCAGATTTCTCTCTTGCTGTCTGCTTTGCTGATTCCCAGAGCGCCCAGTATGGCTTTAAAAACCTTGTGCAGCCTGCTGGAGCCATCCCAGCTGCATCCAGCCATAGAAATGCGCTCGGGGAAAGAAAAGCCACTGTTTCTTCCTGACTTCTTCTGCCATAAGTGAGACTGCTCCTTATCAGTTATACGCAACGGTGCCATCAACTGATAAAATCTTGCCATGTAGAAGTTTGCCTGTGCTCCCAAAGCTAGAGTTGTCAGCTTTATCATACTGCTCATTGCCGGGAGGGGCCTCAGCCCTCCATGGTAATAAAGGTTTCCACAATTTCTGTGCAAGATGAAATTTTAGGTGAGTTGAAAAAAAAATACACCACACTTCTGACTATAGCATGAGTAACATTGTGGCTGAGTTTAATTTCATCTAATCCCCTGTATACGTAACTTCACTGTCAGGAGCGTTTATACTGTACTGTGGGAGTTTCAGCATCCATCAAAGAACTTTCATTAGGACCCGCTGTGGTAAAATGATTTGCAATCCTGACACTGCAAAACACTCTGTGCTGGGGGGAGCTTCACTGCTGTCCAAGAGGAGGATTACTGTGAGAATTAACTTGTTTCTGGCCCTGCTGTGGTACACTGGCATCCCTCACACGGTATAATCTCCCTTCCCCTTTGCTCTGAGATTGAGCCTGTCCATAGCTGGAGCCCATCTGTCACTCATGGTGCATGTCCTGAACAACCTCGTTAATACTCCACCTTCCAGCAGAAGAGGTCGCTCAGATCGGACCCCAGATGTGGGCTCGGCTGGTGCTTCCCATCTGCAGCAACAGACCACCCCACAGCGTGGTCTTTTCTGCCTGCTCTGCACGGTACCTAATGACGATGCTCACAGACAGACCAACTGCAAGGCAAAGGCATTAGAAGCCTGCATCAAAAGGGATGACTTTCACTTTCATGGCTAAGTCAGCACCAAGGTAATGCCAGACTTTAAACCTTTCTGCAGAAGTTGGTACAGGGATATCAAACCCAATGTAACCTATAAACATATAAAGTATACCAAACGTGCATCCTTTTAACCTTCTGTTTGTCTGCGACAATACAATAACACAGACGGAGGATGGGGGACCTGTTATGCTCAAACATCACAACAGGAGTCTTGATGTGCTGAAAGGAACCACATGTAATAAGCTTATGTTAAGGTCCTCCATCAGTCAAATTACAGATATTCTATCTCATCTCATGCAATTATAAGGTGTCAGAAAATAACTTTTCCTATTACCTAAAAGGGTTTTTTACCCACTGAGTACAGAACTGTATTTTAAAGCATTCACCTCTGAATAAATAATTAGAGCTTTTAGTGTGATAAAGATATGGATACAAAATGTTAGCACTTGGAAATCTCAAGAAAAAGGCAACCTTTCAACCCTAGGTATCGGCCTGACCCTCTCTTTCTTCCAGTCCTCTCCCAGAAAAAACCTCCCATTAATTTCAAAGGAAGTTTCAACAGATAAGGTCATGTGTTTTGACCCTTACAGCTTTCAACATTTAAAATAATTGAATCTATTGTTGCAGCAAATAAGAGCCTAATAAAATACTGGTACTAGTATTTATTTTCTAATAATTACTGATGTTCTACGCAGGTGGAAAAGCTTGGGTGCATGCCTGTAGGACACTAATGGGAATATTTTTTTTTCCAAGCGTCACATTTATCAGTGCACTAGAAGAAAATAAGCCTGTATTAAGAAGTCTCCTGCTGGCTTTCATTATGCCATCTCATAAGATTGTCCTTTGATTTATTATAAAAATTAAATATATTTTCTCAGTGAGATCAGAGGTATTAGATGAGAGGTCATGGAAATGCTGGCAGAAAAACACTAGTTTTCCTCTTGTAAAATCTTTTGTATTATACATCCCAGGCTCAACCAATGCTGCTGAATTGCCGGGGGTGGGGAGTTCTGGTGGATCCTGGTGGATTCCTGTTCCCCAGGGTGCACATGATGGAAACTGCAGGGTCTCCACCTCTCGTACAGTCCAGAAGTAAATTTCTCCCCCTGCCTCTCACAGGGTGCTTAGCAAATTTGACATCCTTGTCAATTTTGCTGCAGTTAGTGGCAGGGGAGCTGACAGGAATACCAATTTTGCAGACCAGCTGCAGGATACTGTTACCTTACTAGAAATGAAATTTTATTTTAAAAAAGAAAGGTTTTGGCTTCAACTGAGATCAAACCCCGTACTGCAATCGACAAACATTCCCGCAACCTGGAGACCCAGCTTTTAAATTAGTTTTTCAGACACTGAAGTCCCTCTTACTAGGGGAGGAGATACGCTGGCACGTCTGGTAAAGCCTCCTATTCCTCTCAGAAGAGGACATGCATGTTTTTACTCTGGTTTTAATCACTGTGTACTTTCCAAATGTTTTGGTAAATGGGCTAAGTCTATGTAACACTTCTTGTAACACCCAGAGCAGACTACGCAGGCATATTCAAGCCAGCTTCAAACTAACCAGTCTAACCACTGAGTACGCAGCTCAGCCCCAGCTCTCAGAGCTGGATAAACCATACAAATAAATACTAGGCAGGTTATTGCAACCCATGGTACGTCCTGAACTGTCATGGTTATCCTCCTAGTTGTAACCAACTAACCCAGCATGCTGGAACTACCTTCAGAGTAGTTGTCACCACAGCATGCACATATCCCTGAGAGCTATCCGGTTTTCACGGAAATCCTGCTACACCGCACTACGGTTATGACTGATAAAGAACATGAAAGACAAGCCTTTTGTTTTGCAGAAACATGTAATTTTTGGTGACAATAGCTTCTCAGCTGTCAAGTCAAAAACTACAGTCATCACTCAGAGTAATACAGCCATCTACTCCAGTTCATTAGTCCTTGCCTGACGAATCAGAGAGCAGTTTAAACAGCACGCAGTAAAGAGCACCTTCAGGAATGAACCCTGAAAACTCTTATTCTGCACTTAACCTCGTGCAAGAATTTGCACTTAGCTAAATGAGACTTCTAGTGCAATTATGAGCCATTTTCAGGAGTACAGGCTTCACGGTGCCAGAAGGTACAGTCAAGTCCTGCCTGAAAGCCTCCACTGTGCAATAAACAGGTCAGAGAGCAACTGGGCCGTAACTCAAGCCTCTTCTGGCACTTAAAGGAGTAAGATCCTCACTGCTTGCTTTCGAGTTATAGTGAGAACAGAAAGAAATCAGAAGAAAATTCATGTTTTCTCGTAGACAATCCAGGCTCAAGATTGAAACAAACACATGTATTAATTATTAGCTATTGTGGAAGAACAAAGCAAAGAAACCCTCTAAATAGATCGCAAAGGTTGAAAACAAACACACCAGGTACAAACTTCCACCATGTGCATCATCAGTTCCTGGATCTGGGATTCTTGCTCAGACCAATTTACAACATAAACCCACAGTTTTCCATGCTTACTTTTTAATTAAAAAGAGTCTTAAACCAGGACTGTCAGAAAGAGATGCCAGAAGGAGGGGTGTGGCAGGAAGAGAGATTTGTTTTTCTCAGCAAACAAGTGACACATCTTTCTTGCCCAATGGAACAAATTATTTATGGTTATGCAAGTTACTCAAGACAATGTCAACTCCTTTGTCATGTATTTTTCTTGCTCTTCTGTTAGTACTTACAGGAGTTTGAATGTGGCTAGATCCTCCACTAGCATTGTCTTTTCATACCACCATTTCCTTTACCCATAATCTGCTAAATCAATGTAACGAGATTTCCTCTGGGCTACTGTCTAGCTCTGGTAGCAGAACCTGAACATACAGCTTTGGCAAGCTGCTGCTTTACCTGTAGTGCACCAAACATGTTGGCTGTGGGTTTTTTTTGAAGAAAAAGCCGGTAACAAAGTTAAAGATCTCTTAGAATCCAAGAAATCTCTCCAAGCCAAGCTTCAATAACCTTCAAAACAGGTATGAATTGGGGCTGCATTACAAATTTTTAGCCCTGTTGAACAAACACTTCAAGATTAACAAACCAAACCGACTGCGACTATTACCTGCTGAAGTGTGCTTAAATTTTTCACTCTTCTTCTTCCTCCATTTCCATGGCTTAAAAATTCTTCCGAGAGTGGCAAATTTGCTTCTTCTTCTGATTGGAGGCGTGTGAGTCCCAGGTACTAGAGAATCTGAACGCATTGCAGCCAGTCTTTCCACTTCCTCAGCTGTAGTTTCATCAAGGAAACAAGAAGAAAAAAAAAAAAAGGAGGGGAAGTGAAATAAATGCTTTAATAAATTATCAGAGAACACACAGATGCCCAAAATTTTCCATGGTTACAGACAACAGCAAAAAAGGGAAAAAACTGTAGTCATGATTATTTTAACATTATTTTCTTTTCTTTCAGTGGAATCCATAATCTACTGTAAAGATCAGTATTAACAATCAGATTCAACAGGAATATGGATTATTACAATAGCAAAGTTATAATCCTTAACTAATTATTCTGCATCTCTCTAGAGAGCTGGCAGTCCATCCACCAGCCGTTCCCGGGGAAGCCTCACAGAGACTGGGGAAGAAAAGCTCCAAAAAAATAACACAATACAGCTTAAGAGAAATATTGCAAGTCTTGTTTTGCAAAGGAAAGAGACATTTCCATGAACTAACATTTATCAAAAGCAAGGACCCTGATTAATAATGACCTTCTGGTATCATTACTGCGCCCATTAAAACTGCCTCAGTCACAAAATGGGCTGCATTTGGAACTTGCTAGTGACAGAAAAGGTGCTAAAAATTCGGAGGGTTCTTTCTAGTCCCACTTCTCTCCCCACTCATTCCCCTCCGATTCTTATACTTACCTTTCAACACAGGGACCTGGAGAATTTTAACAGAGTCTGCACTTAGGACTGAATTCCCTGGGGGAGTGTTACAGGTTTTCACTGAGCTTCTGTTGTTAAAAAATTCAGCTTTCTACAACCTTTACACTGCAGTACATCATCATAGTCTCAATATTTAAAAAAACCTGAAGAATTTAAATTGTCCTTCCTCCCCGATGAGAGCAAGAGAAATCTGGGGGTGGTCACTTGCTGCAGTCACATTGCATGGTCCCCCCCCTCACATTTGCAGGGAAAAGGTATGCTGATAGTCCTGCTAAATAACGTCCCTGTGATTAGAGGCACAGAGAGAGGTAAGCCAGGACCACCAAGGGACACACCGAAAGGAGGAAGGTACTAGTAGCCCAGGTGAGAAGGTCTCTCCATGCCACAGCTGCCAGGGCTGCAATAAGCTCTCCCAGCCCTAGGCTGAAGCCTGCCTTCACTCTCGCTAAAAAAAGCACCCGCGTAATTCAGTCAGCATACAGGAGGGGGGTTTGTGGGGGGGGGTTTAAGTTGTTGGTGTTTTGTTTTTTTTTTAAATTTTTTTTTTTTAAGGGACACCATTTCCCAGGCTTGTGTTGTAATGCGACACTGCCAGTAAAACTGATTCGAGTGGTTTGCAACACACAGAGTCTGGATTCACGAAGACAGGACACAGATCGTCACCTCTCCCGCTCCGAAGACAGCAGCCCAGTGTTTCTCTTTCACCTCTAGTGTATTAAGCATTAATCTCAGCTACGAGCACAGGCTCAGGAACCTCAGCAAGAACATCGCTCTGAAGGGATGAGCACACCCACTCCACACTGACAGAACCACCAGGGATTTTGGCTGGCGAATTCTTATGTGTCTCAATGGAAATTTTTCTGAGGCTTTAAGTGTGCCAAATTTAGGTCGGTTTTCATGGGAACAGCCAGAGACGCATTTCGAACACAAAGGAGGGTTCATTAACAGAACTCCAAAGTGAAATACTATTTGAGCCCCTCAGGTTTTTGCAAGAAGGTTGGTTATTTTGTTATTGCTCTTTTATTTGTTTTGAACATTGGCAACACAACCCTTTTTCTTGTAAAATATCGCAGCCAGATACAGCTGCCTGTAACTTTCCAGAGGGGAAAAAAGCTAGCCAGCAAGATGCAGAGAGCCCAACTGTTTCAGTGGAAATGGTTAACAACAACTATCCTTTGGGGTAACAGAGAGAAGGACAGCCATTTCTGAGAACACCATCTTTCTATTTCAAGTAGAGGGAAAAAAGGTAATCCGGCCAAAGCATTTCATTCTATTCCAGCTCTTTGTGCCCGACTGCCTAGAGAAATACCTTCTCATCCAGAGAACCCATTAGAAGGCTCTGTCCTGCACAGGGGTGGAACATGCTGCACGGAGGCTGGAAATTGCCTGGTTATGCTGAACAAACCATGAGGGTAAGAAGAAGAGGAAATCAGAAATTCCCTCATAGTTTCTGATTTCACTGGAACCTGCTGGACTTTGAAGACCAGCATGGGGTTCAGACCACCTCCCTCCATATGCAAATCCAAAGGGACCACGGCTTTTCCCCCTCCTCCACTTTTAAGATGCCTCTAGTTAAAGCACGTAAGAGCACACTGTGTCCCACTGCTGTGATTTTTAGGGTAATGGTCTGTTATTGTCTTTGCTCCCTTACTAGGGGGATACAGGGGATAGACGCGGCCCACTGAGCAAACTGGGAATGACATGCTACTGCTGCTGAACTAGGCTTCCTGCTGCATAAACCCACAGCCGAAACACAACAAAATTCCTCTTGCTGCTCACCCTCTCTCCTTTTCCCCATCACTGAGCCACCATTTCTGCTACCCCGGTGCCTTAGTTACTAAATCTCAAAGAACTCCTCTTTCAGAGCTGGCCTTAACCGGTACCGCTGAGGCCATTCCCTGGAGAACAGATACCCCTTAAAGATTCTCTCCTTTCATAACAAATATCCCCTTTGCCCCACACCAGCTGTGCTCTCACTGCCCCAGGGAAGCTTCTCCCGTTCAGGATGAACGAGTACAGATTCACAATCAGGCACAACCAACACTGGAGTCAAACAGAATTTACCCAAAGGGTGGGTTCACTACAAGCCAAACACACCGTCAAAACCAATTCCATATTTTGACTGCTCTTCCCTGAATTTCAGTATTGTCTCTCACGCAGATCTGTGCCCCAGGAGTCCTGCTGCGCTCTCTGTCAGCCATGAACGTGGGCCTTCTCCTCCATCCTCTCCACACACACAGAGCTCCAAGCTAATGCCAGTAACGGCTCCTTTTCGCTCGCTCCTATTTCTCAGAAGGACTACCTCGTTTTTTGTCATGAAAAATACTCTTGAGAGCGCTGCTAATTCAAAGCATAATAATCACTGGCTAGGAACGAACCCCATTAGTATAAAGCCAGGACAGTTTTAATACAGCAAGAATAAAAGCAGACCATGATGCAAGAAGTAAATGCCAGATTTCTATGCTCTTCTTTGCTGCTGCATCTTTTGCTCGAGTTGGCCAGGTTTCCCTGCCTTTTTGGCTCCTAATGACTATTGACTGGCTGTGGGCTGCGACACCCACTGCTGACAGCAGGCTCTGTAGGCTGGTTTCACACCCTTGCTGTTCCCAACAAAGGTGGTACTTGCACGAATGGAAACCAACCCAGGCCTTGCACTTTTTTTTTTTTTTTTGTCTTCAAAGAGGAAAGCAGTCCCAGCTTGATCGGTTTGCTGAACCGAGACAAGGACCTGCCACGTGCATTAGTGCCTATAGTCACACTGCTGAGGTCTCATCTTGAGGCTGGTGCCACAAGTGTGATGTTTACGGGTCACAGTTGCTGATGATACTCGATGCTTTTGGGAACTCGTTCTGATTTTATTCCAGGATCTGAAAGATCTTGCTGAGATGCAGAGAGACACTGGGACCTGCACTTATGGCAAGAGGGCAACACGCTCCCCTTCCACTTTCTGCTGTCCGAGCTGTCATCCCAGAACAGCAAGGGGGAAACTATGCCTGAGAGCTTTTCACAGGCTGTTTGGCTGTGAGACAGCTCTCAAGATTTTACTGTAGTCCGTAAGACATTTGAAGTTCATATAGACTGACGGGCTTAAGCAAAACTCGTGGTTTTAATGTGAAAAAGCACCACAAATCAAAATATTTTACAGCCAAGTGATACAAAAGAAATTTTACAAACATGATTGGAATATACAATCATAGAATGGTTTCGGTTGGAAGGGATCATAAGTCACCTATTTCCAACCCCCCTGGAATGAGCAGGCACTCCCTCCACTAGATCAGGCTGCTCAAAGCCCCATCCAGACTCACAGAAGTAGAAGGTTTAAAAGCTAATTTATTCTCTTACACCCCCCCCCCCCCTTTTTTT
>Ga0065711_1031781_pt1 | contig 28746 bp, 18 predicted proteins | sample Hoacrofraction12_FD_59098 | JGI IMG/M metagenome (GOLD analysis project Ga0065711, IMG submission 59098) | Hoatzin crop microbial communities from Cojedes, Venezuela - Epithelial fraction 12 v2 (version 2) | ecosystem: Host-associated > Birds > Digestive system > Esophagus > Crop | place... | reverse complement strand
GCCCCCCCCCCCCCAGTCTTTTTGTCTAATTTGACTTTCCTGTATTTTTCCTGCTAATGTGGTCAAGGAGGTAGTAAGGTGCTGAAAGATGTTTAAGTAAAGGAAACTGAGGGCAAAGTGGGAGAGAGAAAAAAGCTGGTTTCACTGAAACTTCACCAAGGAAATATTCTGTGAACATTTTAAATGTGGGGAAAAATAGTTTGAATTTGGAGGGATAAGAAATCATGTGAATGATTTGGGGCAGTTTCCACACAGGGGAGTTACTCCTCATTGCCCTTTTGGTGTTCCTGGAGAATTGCAACAAGGTTTGGGGAATTCTGGGAAAAAAAAAGAAACCACGGGTCCAGTAGATCTGTCCGCTAAGATGATGTAGAGAGCAGTGGTTTTCTATCTTCTCAACTTCCAGCACACATAGCACACATGGATTGCCACTTACTTAAGGGGAGGAGGCTGTCTCGGGAACTGTTAGTGTGCTAGATTGCCACCAATAGATTTAAATAATTTTCTTAAAAAGTAAAACAGGCAAACAAAACCCTAAATGCAGAATTAACAGCTATCGAATGCCAATTTTTACTCTTGGGTGTTGAATGACACTTTTCGTACCCCAATGTTTAGATTTTATTGCACAAAAGAATATCTTCAATAAAGAATTTTTTAAATACTAAAGACTTGCTCTATGGTCTTTGTGGTTTGTTTTCTTCCTCAGAGAAAAAATGGCTCAGGCATATGATTTTGCTCTCGATAAGATTGGCATGGAAATCATGTCATACCAGGTATGTTTTTATACCAAAAACATTTTATTTCTTACTTTATAAGATGTACAGCTAAACATTGGTTTCATTATATTTAATATTTTTTCTCACATAGATCTGGGTGGATTACATCAATTTTTTGAAGGGCGTGTAAGTACCTTAAAAGAATTTTTTTTAAGGTCAGTTACTGTAATGTTGATGTTCATACCAGTTATGGTCTGTAATAGCTGACATGAATCTCTCTCCCCACTCTTTAGAGAAGCAGTGGGATCCTATGCAGAAAACCAGAGGATAACAGCTGTCCGTAGGGTTTACCAGCGTGGCTGCGTGAATCCAATGATAAACATAGAACAGCTCTGGAGAGATTATAACAAATACGAAGAGGTAATCAAGAACATGAAATTTGTTTGTGACATGTTTAAAAAAAAAAAAAGGTATAATGAAGTATAGTGCCCAAACTGTATCCACTAAATAATTGTGTCAAAGAGGTGGCTGGCAGTATAAACACATTCTGCGTGTGCAGTATGTACCAAGACCTGTGGCAAAACTGCACAAATACCTGAGTGATAATTGCTTTTTGTTTGAAAGACTTTCTATAGCATACATTTAACTGTCCCATTTCTCAGCTGGCCCAGTAGAATTGCTGGTGAATTAGAAATCACTGGTATCAATGGCAAAGAATCTATTTAATGGAAGCTAGAGCAGATCAGCTGGCAATGAGGGCTTGCTTCCCCAAGGAGGCACTCCTCTCCTGTCAGTTCTAGTTGAACAGGGTAAAATGGCATTCAGCTGTGAGGGTTTGGACTTCCTTCACAGTATTAAGTTATATAGTCTCAGGTACATGTAAAATGTTTCTCACCATCCTTCACCTGAAGCCATTACAACGTCAGTTCAGGTGAGTCTGCTACCACACCGTCTTCAACACACTTAACCTTGACCTTGCACACTAATTTGTAGCTGCACCTTTATAGTGTATTCATAAACGTGTTGAGTAATGGCTGGTTAACCTATCCCCGTCCGCGGAGGTGAGAATGCAGGACGGAGGGTGGACGCCTTCGTGCTCAGCACGGTCAAGCAGGGATGCTCATACAGCCTCTCCCTTGTCCTGCATATTGCGCCCGGGGTTGCGGGTGCCGGCGTGCTGCAGGTCAGCTGTGTGCTGGGCAGCAAATAAAGGCAGTTTTTCTCTTTCTTTGTTGCTAATTATGCAAGTTGGAGGACTGGTGACCTGACATTAATAGGGCCACTGTGCTTGGCCAGTGGGAATACCTCCTGGTGTCCACAGCCATGAGCATGTACTGTGACAGCTCATCGCCCCGTCGGTGTTCAGCCATACCACAGAAAGCCTGCTGACCACCAGGGAAGACACCCAGCGACGTGCCTTCTCCTGCGTAGGAAAATCCCCAGTACAGCTTCCCTGTGAGCCTGCTCTTCCCCTCCCACATAGCAAAGGAAGGCTGTCGCTGCTAGTTCCGACTGCTGTCATTAATACATAGGGAGACTGTCAAAACGATAGCTGAAACCTGTCCTGCAGTCTTTCTGTACCTGCTGCTGGTTGAGGCAGCTCTGGCTGACACATGTAGCACAAAGCGGGACCTCGGGGTGCTCGGTGCTGCTGGGAGCTGAGGGCCGGTGCTCTGCTCGGGCACGGGTTTCTGCACGAGCAGTCCTGGCTAGGCTGGCCTCGGGGGAGAGGGCTGTGGCGTGCAGGTGTCCTGCACAGGGAGGGAAATGCTCCCCACCAGAAGGACCCTTGGAGGGGGAAGCGAATTCCCCACATCAGTAGCCCCGCAACACAGAGATCACATGCAGGTCTCGGTATGAAAGGTTACTGGCTATTTGCTGCCATTAAAATACTCAGGCTTCCCTTCAGTTCGGCTGGCAGCCACCGGGTAGCAATATCAGCCTGTCAGTCACCCGTGTCTTTAATTAAACAAGTGGCCAAAACTGGTAACACCCCTGGTGAGACAGAGAAGTGACAATCTTTGGCTCACAGAGCCGCACGGCTGCACCTCACGAGGCTGGGAGTGCATCCCGGGAGAACGTTGCTGCGTCCTCAGCCCAGTCCCGCGTTCAGCAGGGCGTTGCTGGCTGTGTGTGCTGACTGGCCCACGTAGCTGTCCCAGGCAGCGCTCTGCGAGAGTCCCGACAGCACCTTGCTGCTGTCGTGGGTCGGTACCCAGCTCAGGTGCCTGTTTGGAATAGGGCTGAAAGCTGTGCTTGCCCTCCTCTAAGTCCTGGCAAGCCCCACCAGCAATGCCCACCCTGACACAGGCGTGAACAGAAGGGCGGTTGCTTATCCTGCCGCAAGAGCGGTCCTTCGAGATCTTGTTCATGCTTGGGACCCCATGACCAGGCCTGTGTGGCTGATGTTGAGGTGTGGGTTGTGCCCCACATCCTAAATCCCCTGCTGTTCCTGCTCAGCAGCACGGCAGGGCCCTCTGTGCCCACGTGCGGTCCTGGGGGGCTGTCACTCGGCGGTGATAGGTCTCCAGCCTCAGCTGACAAAGGTGCGTGTATGGCAGGGTGTATGCTGAATATAACCTCTTTTAAAAGCTGTCAGTTACTTCAGGAACAGAGGAGAAGGCAGAGCTTTGAGGTCAATCCCTGTTACTGCTTGTCCAAGAAAACTGAATTGCTCGTACACGGGCTCGGTCTTCACCTGGTGAACAGCAGGCAGCCCAAGGCTGGGAGCTGTGGCTCAGGCTACGCGCTGACCAGGATTTCAAAGGAAAAATGTACATCACAAATTCTTTCCACTTTCTGCCCCAGCAGGTTTATGTAGAGTTCATTGTATTTTTAAAAGCTGTAAATGACTCAAAATACACCGAGGTGCTTGAGGTCAGTTGATTTTTAGTAGTGAGTTTATTCTCTGATAAGTAAGTTCTCGCCCATACGTTTATTAGAAGAAACGCAGTACCTTTCAAGATCAGTATTTTAAAATAACTTTGTCCTTCTTGCTCATATTTGCATCTCTGGCTTCAAAGTCTTTTCTGTATGAAATGAGATTCAGTACTTCCAAAGTGAAATTGCACATTCCCAATTCCTTTTTTCACCCTTCTCCAGGGCATCAATATTCACTTAGCTAAGAAGATGATCGAAGACAGGAGTAGAGACTATATGAATGCACGACGTGTAGCAAAGGTACAACCTTCTGTTGGCTTTGTTCTATTTAATTGTATGAACTAGCAATAAACTTGGTTCTTATTTTGAAATAAAAGTGTGTGTGAGACTAATAAGGTTGGTATGCTAAAATCAGTCAGTTTTATAAAGCATAACCTAAAATAAGTGTTTACTGTGTTTAGGTATGCTGTTCAAAACATTGCTTCTGTTTCAGGAATATGAGACAGTGATGAAAGGTCTGGACCGCAACGCTCCCTCTGTCCCCCCCCAGAATACCCCACAAGAGGCGCAGCAGGTAGACATGTGGAAGAAATACATCCAGTGGGAAAAGAGCAATCCTCTGCGTACAGAAGATCAAACTCTCATAACAAAAAGAGGTAATTAGATGTTGCGCTAGGACACGTACAGTTGTATTTCTTGGCTCCGTTAACAACCTCCAGCGTAAATAATGATGTGATTTAGTGTTCAGCGATCACGCTGGAGCTGTAGTTGATCAAGCTTCTTGAATTGTGTAGGGTTTTTTTTGACTACTCTTTAGTTTTTGCTCCAGCTAAGCTGAAAGTAATACATGGGTTTTGGGGGACAGTGCAATAGTTGTGTGCCACCGAACTTTTATCAGAGGTCAGGAAACGGTGGATCACAGCCTGATTTTATGGCTGATGTTCCTGAAGGAGTTCTGCTTCTTCCTCTGTGGAGGAGGCAGGTTTTAGCTGCTGGTTATGATTAATGAAGTTCCTGGCAATATAAAAGAACTGCAGTTAGGATCATTGTATTCAAAGCCAATTAGTGTTAATATTGTCGGATTTATTTGCTGGCTTTTGTATTTCATACTTCTATTTCATACTTTTCATACGTGGCAAGATGGTACCATTTCTGCAGTAATACACAAGAAGTATTTCTCACTTTTTCCCCCCCCAGTTATGTTTGCCTATGAGCAATGCCTTTTGGTTCTGGGGCATCACCCAGATATCTGGTATGAAGCTGCACAGTACCTCGAGCAATCTAGTAAACTGCTAGCTGAAAAAGGGGTAAGCAGATTGACATTGGTTTGCTTTCTTATTTCATTGCGTTGACATAGTGTATCGTTAATTTTTCCTCAAATACTTAAGAACCAAGGCGGGGGGTGTGAAAAATATTTAGCACCCTAAGTCATGTCACGTTCAGAAATTTAAAATTGGGGCTATTCGAGGAAATAAAAGTATTTGCATTGGAGATAAAAATTATGAAAAACTATTTCAGCGTTGGCCTGTTTTAGGTGTCGGGGCGGGGGGGGCGGTTGGCCAGATTTTGTGATCCCTTAACTACTGGGGAGATGATTGTCTCCTTATTGGAGCACTGCATGGAAGTTCACTGGGACTTTTGGCACACAGAAGGTGTTCCACAGATTGGCCGTCATTGTCACAGATGCTGAGCAATCATATTATCATACTTATTTTATAACAGGACATGAACAATGCTAAACTTTTCAGTGATGAGGCTGCTAATATTTATGAAAGAGCGATCAGCACTTTATTAAAGAAGAATATGCTTCTTTATTTTGCATATGCAGATTATGAAGAGGTGAGCAAAAACAGTGATGTACTGACATTAAAACCCAAAGACATCTCCCATCAATAATGTCATCTATTTGAAACATACTGAATACACAGAACTCTGTAGAATCAATTTACCGATTCTTCTAGCCTTAACCTCATTCAGTGTTGCTGAGACTGAGCTGACAAAACGGAGAGGAAAAGCCCATAGTATGAGTCATAAAACTTTTGAAAATTTACTGTTTTTCCAATTAAATATTAGCTATATTTTTCAAATTACTGTGAAGTTGAAAGGCTGATAGATTCACATGTACCAGAGCATCAGGTTATTCACTTTTAAAATGGGGATAAGGAACACCTTTCCTCTGTAATTCTTGAGAGTTTAATGTTTGTATTTGCGTGGCTGTGAGGGAAGATGGGCGGCACCCTGTGCTGCAGCTTTCTTGGGACATCCCTTTCCCCAGGCTGCCACCATATTGCATGGCCTCCGTAATGAGTAATGCCCCGGCAGCGGCTGGATTTGCACAGGAAACCGTCAGGAACGAAGGCCGTTTCCCACTGATCAGACGAGGACTATGAAATCCTCTGCAGGATATATTTTGTCCGCTTATCATAACATGGAAGAGTCTTTGCAGGAAGATCCTGAGGACAATAGCAAAGAAACCCCTTTGTCCTTGAAAGAAAAAGCCTTCCTTGGCTTTCAGTGCAGCCTCTTGTATCCTGAGCGTGTTGGCGATTTACATTTTGAAGGCTGCACGTTGCAACATGGAGGGCTGCAGCTGGCAGGGTGACCCAGGAGGTTGGAGAGTGAAGAAGGTGGCTTTCCTAGCTGTCTCCTTTTTACCTGTGGATGGAGGTAAAGGAAACAGTCTTCTTATCCCAAACACCTGCAATGGCAGAAAAAGACTTCAGAGATTCTTGAAAAGCATGTACATAAGGACTAGTGGGAAGTAAAGAAATGACTGCACAAGACAAAAAATGCATCTGAGTAAAGGGCCTGACATACCTAGTGTTCACCTGGGGAGCAAAGGGAACGGAAAATTTTTTTTTTTTTCATTCAGATTTATTTTTGCATTCTCACAGGTGATTTGTAATAGTATTACTAAGCAGGCTGTATTTCCTTTTTATTTACTTAGAGTCGAATGAAGTATGAGAAAGTACACAGCATATATAACCGACTCCTGGCTATTGAAGACATTGATCCCACTCTGGTAAGATGATCCTTAGTATTGAGTTTTTCCACGTCTGCGTGGATAGTCACCCGAGTACACGCAAAGAATGGGGAAGGACTTGCAGGAGTTCATTGGGTCACAAGGATGACTGAGCGCATGGTGTACTGAGATGACAGAATTAGATTAAAATTTCAGTGAGGCTGATAATTACAGCCTTTAATCCACTTAGATACAGTAAGCCAGGTGCACTTTTCTCCTCTGTCTCTTTGAATCTCTTAAGCAATGAAGATACAAGATATTAAAGATTTTGTGACACAGCTCATAAGAATTGGTGTGTGTTTTGTTGGCTCAACTAAAATTTCACTTTGCCTCTCCTTAACTTATTAAAAGCACGTTGCCTTTGGCCGTTGGTCTCCCTACACAGAAATGCACCGTACTGTGTACATGTGGTTTGCAAATAAATTTGTAATGCATCATATTAGTATGTAAGCGTATTGCTGTACATCTGCTGAAGCTATACAGTAAACAAGGTTGTCTGTAGTGCCAGCTGTGCTAGTACTGAACAAATGGTGTGAGAAAGTAACCTGCCCTCAAAGAGTTATGTGGTTTATAAATAGACACCACAAAGCATGAGAAGGAAAAAGGTCATCTGAGGTCTAAAATTAAATAACAGATCAGTGTTAGAGGAAAGGTATCCATTTACTGACATGTTCTGTTCATTAAACACAGATCATAATGCTTCCAAAATAGGCATTTTCTGAGAAATCACATACCAGTTCCTCCTGTTTGAGGAATGCTGGGTTTTGTGATCTAATTCAGAGTGGAGGAAAGTTAAATCCCAATGCAAATGACAAATTGGCCACCAAATTAAATAGCACATTTATTATTTCCTTGATCGGGTGTAAATATTTGCAGACAGGATGATTTGTATCTTGGATTCTATAATGTACAGTCAAACGGTTCATCAGGCCTTTTGATTGTTCTTTCGCCTGACGGATGTCTTCAGTCTTCACTTTTTTGGAAAGTTACCTTTTTTACAGTAAGTCTCTAGTCCTCTGAAGGCACCAGCTTATGTAGATTACCTTCATCTACTCACCTCCCCTTCCTTGAAAAATCTGTGTATGAACTATTGTCATTTTAGGGGATTAGTCTGGGGTATATTCCATTTAAAAAAAAAAGTATATAAAAAGCTTTGCCTCAGTATTTATAGCAAAACAGCACAGAGGCACAGCAGAGTCTTCCTTCTGTTATCACGTACTAGCTGTGTTTTGTGAGTAAAGGTTATTTCAGATATAGTGAAAAACTTTTATTACATCCTAGTAGTCTTTGTTAGCACTGATACTATATAAATCTTCATGCGCACCTTAGGTTTATATCCAATATATGAAATTTGCAAGGCGAGCAGAAGGCATAAAATCTGGAAGAATGATATTTAAGAAAGCAAGAGAGGATGCCCGGACCCGCCATCACGTCTATGTTACGGCAGCTTTAATGGAGTATTATTGTAGTAAGGTAATCCTATATGCTTAGTTTGATATTAAAGAAGTGTCAGGAGGGTGCGTAGCTCTCTGAAGCTAATAACATTCTCGTTTAATGTTTGCAGGATAAGTCTGTGGCCTTTAAGATTTTTGAGCTAGGGCTGAAAAAATATGGGGACATTCCAGAATACGTACTGGCATATATCGACTACCTTTCTCACCTTAATGGTAAGCTTTAAGCTTTGAGAGGTCTACTGAAGCGTTAATGTGCCTTCTCTGCGAGGTTATGTTCAGGCCAAGTTCTCTATATTTTAGTTGTAATTCTTCTTGAAGAGCAATGAAACCTCGTCATGAAACTCATCAATTAATTTGGAGAAGAAAACCCCTGCTGTTTTGTTGTTACTGAAGTTCCAGAAGTGCACTGATGTTAGAACTCGATTCTGCTGAGTAGAAGAGGGTGAACTTTCCAAATTGCAGCAGTTTTATGGCATCTGCTATGAACAGTGGGGAGCACACTGAGAAATCTCAGTCCTGAGGACAAAGATCTATCGGGGGTTGAAATCAGCCTGAGAGGAGCCATGAGTTAGTTGATCCCTGCTAGAGTTAATTTAAACGTGTTCTGCCCAAAGAGATGAGATGAGCAAGGTACAAAAGGAACCCAGTGAACGCCGGTCCCGCTGGGGAGTTGCCGGTTTGCGGTTCAAGGAGCAGGGCGCGAGCAGGCGCTGGGGGCCCTGGGCGGGAGGTGGAAGGTCTCTGTGTGGGATGCCCTGGTGCAGGAGTTAGTAGCGAGGTCACGAGAAACCCGAGCTGCTGTGGGGAGCAGGGGCTGACCGAGACCTTTGAGTGGAACGGTCCTGGTCCGTGGTTCATGGGGAATGAGAGAAGAGGGAGAAGAGCGCTTCGTCTCCGGCTCTTCTTCTGCCCAGCCCTGCCTGACAGATACTCATCGGAATTCAGATTTCTTCAGGTATTTCTTCAAGTATTCAGTACTCTGGCTCAGTATTTGTAGCGTAAGAACATGGAGGTGTAACTCAGTCTGGGTTTTACTGCTAATGGCTAGCTCCATTTTGTGAGCCAGCCCCCCTGCCGCGGGCCGGCGCGGTGGCCGCAGGGAGCTGTGCTGCTGGGCCCTCTGAGCCTCCCAGCTCAGCCTCCCGGGCGTGCTGTAGGCACCAGCCACATGAATCTCTCCTGTCAGGCTACAGGACTTTTTTTTTTTTTTTTTTCAGGCTTTGAAAGTTTGAACAGATTTGGAGATTTTTTTTTTCCTCCTGTGAGCTGTAAACAGAGTTTTTTCAAGTCAAATTATATTTAATTTTGCAAGAAATTATTTTAGGTCTGCGTGAATATTTGCAATCCCTTTCCATAGGTTGCCATCAGAAAAAATTATCTTTAAACTTGCCAGTGTATTGCTCTGTCCTGGCAACCCAGCAGACTTTACTGAAAAACAAGAGCATTGGTCCCTGAACTCCTGTAAATGTACTATATGGTAAAATGCCCAGCGAGAGAGACAGGGCGGAAGCTGGCAGCTTGAAGAACAAAACCACCAGCCACTCCATTCCCCCAGCTGGCAACGTACAAAGGCTGACTGCTCATTGGGAACCAGGTCTAATAATTTGGGGAGGACTTCTGAGGAATACACCAGTATATTAATATTGCCCTAATTTAAAAGGGAAGTAATGAATTGAAAGGCCAAATTTAAAATTACCGAGATATGCCACTGTGGTAATTAAAGAAAACTGAAAAAAACCCAGAGATCCTGAACAGATGCCAAGCAATAGCTGTGCTATTATAAAAGAACCTGTATTAGGATCGGTTTGTTGCTGTCAACAAAAATAGACTTTCAAATAACAAATTCACAGTAGAATTTAACATTGGTAAAGTTTTATGTAGGTGTTCAGATTTTTTTTCTACTTACTGAAATTCAAATCCAGGTATCGGAGTGTCAGCCTTATATTTAATTCAATGTACACATTTCTTTGAATGGACATGATTTTAAATTGTCTTTAATATATTTTACTCAGTGTGATTTTTCTTTTTTCTTTCTATTTTTAAAGAGGACAATAATACAAGAGTTTTGTTTGAACGTGTTTTAACTTCAGGGAGCCTTCCACCTGAGAAATCTGGGTACGTCTGCAAAAGCAGTTTCACTACACTAAAAAAGACACATACCCCCTTTCAACTACAAATATCCCAAAGCAATTAGAAAAATGAACAGCAGCACAGTATTAGGCACAGATGTTCCTTCCCCTGTTTGTGCTGTCCAGAATAGCAACAACTGGGGCAGATCTGTGGCAGTGCCTGTCCCACTTGCGGTGAAATGAATCAATTTATTGACTTTCAAACCTCGCTGACGCAGGATTGCAGGGGACCGAGCGTGGCACCCTTCTGCAGGGCGCAGTCCAGAGGCCGTGCCCTGAGCGGGTGGCGGGGTCGTGACGCGCACCGCTCGCCTCGTCGGTGCTGTGGGGAGGTGGGGAGGGGCAGCTGGGAACACCTTGCAGGAGCGCTGTTACGGGAGGCGGCTCGGAACGTATTGAGGAGAATGCTGAACAGCTCCCAGCCAACGGGAAATAAAATAGTGAAAGAACCCGGAAAGACTTGGATAAGCCACTCACCGCTGCGTTTTCATTACTATTTTCAAAGTTTATTTCTCTGCACAAATGGTTATCAAACCCTTTGCAGTCCAAGTGTTCACCATGATTGTTCTGGTAGACGTAGGCATCGCAGCTAAGAAACCTAACATCGCACTGCCGTGCGCATTGATTCTGCACTTTAATTCTGGTCTTCCGTGAGAAATATTTTTATATACATTTTAAAAGTGACAAAAAACAAGAATTTAAAAGCTGGGTCTTCTGCAAAGATGAACTCCAGAGTTAAAATGAAAGTTGGATCAAGTCCAGAAATATGGTCAGAGGTTGCCTAAGTTATGAGATTGTCCACAAACAAATAAGCAGCAACTAAATTTCCAGCTCTGTAAAATTCTGAAGCGCTGCCTGTTGTGTTACAGGGTATTGCCCTTGCCTGGTGGAATACGCTAGCCTATGCAGATCAACTAAATCGTAGCCTATGTTGAAAAGTCCTTCATGTATTGGGATCAGAGTGAAATTCTGCGTAGCGGGATGAGTAAAGTCTATTTGTGCAGCTCACATTGATGAGAAAAGTTTACCTCAAATGCTGAAGTCTCTTACACCAGTGGTCCTTTCCTCTCCATAACAAAGGCCTTCACGGTCCCCTAGATTGAAAGCTTTTACAGAGATACATGAGGCACTGGGAAGGTATTGCATGTTATAGATGCATCCAAAGTAAAAAAGAGAAATGGTTGTGTGTGTTCCCAGATCACCTCCTTTGAATCTCTCCTCTGGTGTCCTTTTTAACTGGGTTGTGGTCAGTAATTCTTTCTCCTTCAGCAGCTGTATGTTTATCTGTTCTTTTACAGGGAGATCTGGGCTCGGTTTTTAGCTTTCGAAAGTAACATTGGTGATCTAGCTAGTATACTGAAAGTTGAAAAACGGAGGTTTACGGCATTCAAGGAAGAATATGAGGGTAAAGAAACAGCTCTGCTGGTAGACAGGTACAAGTTCATGGACTTGTACCCTTGCTCTGCTAGCGAACTGAAGGCCCTTGGTTATAAGGTAAGAGGATAAGAACACTTAATTTTACTGTTATTCTTTTCAGTCCTAGCACGCTTCAGCAATTCCTTGTTTAGGGCTTGCCTTGCCCTTTTTTCCCTTGGTAGAAAAGCGGGTAAACCAGGCCTGGCACGCTGCCTCCGGGTTGTCGTGTTGGGCTGCAGCGTGCCAGGACAGAGCAAGGAGCACGGCGCACAGATGTGACTTGATGTGTTCCCTGTCCCGTGGCAGGGCTGGCGTGCTGATGCTGTCGCCACGCAGCCACAGGCCTCCACTTTGGGCTTCAACCCGAGCTCTTTCCAATGCCCCAGTTCCTTTGGAAGTTTGTGGAGTCGGGCTGCCCGTACGGAACCTCGCTGGCTGCCCTGCCGCGCCAGCTGGCAACCCCCCCTGACCCCGCGCAGAGCCGTGTCAAAGCCAGCCCGCACGCCGCAGTCCCAGCGACTGCTGCGAGCGCCCGAGGAAAGTTATCTGGAGAGATCAGTGGCTGCCTGCTTTTTTCCCCCCCCCCGTTGTTTAATATGGTTGAAGTGCTTCAGTGCTGCTATTTGGAATTTAAAGTCTAGGCCAGACATCTGGATCTGGTGGCCTCACATCTCATTTCTGACCACATGTATCTGAACTACTATTTTAATTGTGTGGAAGGCCATAACGCTTTGGAAAACCATTAGAACAGAATAAAATGTTGATTTTTTAAATATTTTTTTTTTAAAGCATGATGAAAAATAGGCTGCCAGAGAGGCAGAAACAGCTCTGTTGGAGGAACTCTCTTTCCCATTTACATGAAGAGGAAGAGAACCTTCAATTCATGTCTCAAAAATAGTGCCTCAGCTTCCATTTATTTCTTACACAGAAAAGTAATTTTTGAAAAATACAGAAGTCATCAAAATTAGCAAAGCAGCTGAATTGTTGGTCTTCACACAGTTGTAAAATAGTACGATAGGTGGAAGTAAGCGTCACATTCAGCCACTGAATATTATTCTTTCAATGCAATTGTGACAAAGTTATTCTGATGTTACAGGTGCGCTTACAAGAGAGTGTATCTCGATAAACACCTGCGAGGTGGCATGACCGTAGGGCTGCCGATGGATCGGCCCTTGGGCTGATTTTGGTTGCTTGTAATATGCCAGAATACAATCCTGTTGGAGCTGATGCTTTGCACGCCTGCTGACTGCCTCATGCTTCATTTCTTTCACAGCTAACACAATCTAGGGAGTGAAATGAGGGAGAAATGAGAGTTGTGAAGGCCTAGTGGTCTGCACCTGCTCGCCTCAATCTTTTTAACGTAAAAAAGGAGCCACACAAAAATGACAAATACGGGCCCATTCAGTAACAAAACCAAGCGTTTCCACTCCCAGCTGGGACGCTGTAGGACTAAAATGTTTGATGAAAACGTGCAAGTTTTGCCCAGATGGTCTTCTAAGAGGACATCTGACATGGTAATGGTGACAAAGTGAGGATAAGCGCCTGGTCAGGAGGTCTGGTTCTGTGATTTAAGCAGGCAATGTGATCCTGCCAAGTTCAGCGCTCTCTGTTTGGCTCTCGCAGGATGTCTCCCGTGCCAAGCTGGCAGCTATCATTCCAGACCCCGTGGTTGCACCTTCCATCGTGCCTGTTCTCAAAGACGAAGTAGACAGAAAACCTGAATATCCAAAACCGGACACTCAGCAGATGATTCCATTTCAGCCAAGACACTTAGCACGTAAGTCGGAAGTGGTTACATTTGCCCTGGTGGCACGTTACTAACCTGTGTCTTTAGCAAACCTGATCACAGAGAATTCCCTGTCTTGTCAGCTAAACATGTGCTTAAATGTTAGGCTGGTATTTAATTGGATTGCTAGAGGCATATATAGTTTACTTCATACTAAGGTTACATGGAAATAAGTACAAGTAGTTTGGGGTCTGGTAAATGATAATAAGCTGTTATTGCACGCTGCTCATGGACTTCAGATCGCTGACTAAACAATACGTAATTAGTAGAGGCAAAAGTGACAGAGCAGTAATTATTTGCATCAAATAATAACGCTGCAAAAGCACTTCAAGTCTAGCCATCTTGCTCTGGCTTCACACAGTTTTTCTTCCCACAGCTCCAGGATTACATCCCGTCCCAGGTGGTGTATTTCCCGTTCCACCAGCAGCTGTAGTTCTCATGAAGCTCCTGCCACCTCCTGTTTGTTTTCAGGTTTGTTTTAATGAATCCTGAAAACTTCCAAAAGTTGTGAAAGAGATTCTGTTTTGACGGAACCACAGTATGTATCACTCTATTGAAAATAACCTTCTAAACCTTTTTTTCTTTTCTGGAACAAATCAGGGTCCCTTTGTTCAAGTGGATGAGCTCATGGAGATATTCAGAAGATGCAAACTACCAGACAGTAAGTTGTTTGTTCGCTCCGGAGCCTGTGCTGGTGCTGCATGAGGCTCTGTTTTACATATGGATATTGCTGTCTAAATCTAGGCCTCGCTTACAGATGTGTAATTATTATTTAAGAGCATACTGTTGAACTGGCTACATCCAAAGGGTGGAATTGTAACTGTGGGGAGATCAACAAAAAGTCAAAAAGCTGCAAATCACCAGCTGCTACTTTAATAACATTTGGTGGTAACCATTAAAAGAAAGAAATGAACATTTTTCAGAATATTGCTTAAAAGAAGCAAGGCATTATTTCTAGCAGCGTTGTAACCGTAACATTAAATTTTACAGATTTGCAGTGTGGTAAGTTCACTGGTAGGCACAACTGTGAATCCACGGGGTTGCACTGCTTGAGAACAATTTAAGAGCCATGTTTTCTGAGCTCCTACAAAGAAGGTGGAGTTCTGAAATACAAGACAGATCCATACTCAAGGCTTCATGTAAACTACGGCAGATGATGCTACTTTTCACCCCCTCTGTTAGTTTAAGGAGCAAATGATCAGAGGTAGAGCAAGCTAGGATTTAATTTCTTTGAGAGTGAAAATAAAACATCTAGTTAAATAATAGATGGTATTTTTGAAGCTTTCTCTGTTGATAAGCGGCAGCTGACTTGCCATGCATACTTTCTGATGAATCATGAACCAGCTATCCTGTTTCCCCAACAGGCTTTCCTGTTTTATTAAGCTTGCAAATGACCTCACTACTTGTGTAAAGGGAGCTCTCAAGCTGAAGCAGCAGCCCTTACTTTATAATTAGTGCTTGCCACAGCTTGGAGTTTTAGACAGTCGAAGCTTAATTCTTAATGTTTGTAGGAGAAGAGGGTAGGAAAATGGCTCGTTCCTGAAATCTCCATGACGTCGCTATCTTGGTGTCCCTGTTTGCATGCTTATTTCTAATCAGGGAATTTAGCTTCACAAATTAAATTAATCTTTTTCCTTTCTAAAGCTGTTGATGAAGCTGTACGCATAATTACCGGAGGCCTACCTGAAATAGCTGTGGAAGGCAATGGACCTGTGGAAAATAATGCTATGCTCAATAAGGCTGTGAAGAGACCACATGAAGATTCCGACGACGATGAGGAGAAAGGATCTGTAGTTCCCCCTGTACATGACATTTACAGAGCACGACAGCAAAAGAGAATCCGGTGAAACAAGTTTGGAGTTCTACTGTGATAGACAAAGACTTGCATTGAGTCCGTCAGTCTCTTAAAAGTCAAGCAATTAAAAGGGACAGCTGCAAATAAACGAAAAAAAAATCTTGAAAATGGTTTTGTTACTGTGGTGCCTCTTCTCCCGTATGGTTCTTAGTCCGAAAACAGCCAGAACAACCTTAGAATGTGCTCTGAACAAAACTAGGTTTTTGAAGCCAAAAGTGCAAAATGTCAAAACTGCATTTTGTTCCTCAAGGGTGTTCACATCTACCACTTGAAATCTTGTGGGTTCTCAACAGTTTTATTTTAAAAACTGGATGGCTTATACTTGTGAAGCATTTTTAATCCACGTTTTCTGGAAAACAGTTGTTCTCAGTTTGTTCATGTAGTGTCCTGCCTTATTGTTGATTTTTATTTATGGCAGAATGTATGGGATCTGTTTTGTAGTTGAAAATGGAAAAAAACATTCCTTTAAAATAAAAGGATATCCGTAACATCATGCCTCATTCTGGTTTTATTCAAACACAACAAGTTACTTCTTAAATATTACTCAGCCACTTCAAAAGCAATGTTAATGAGACCATCACAGGAAATTGATCAGAGCATACATAGTAGAATTAGCTTTTTTCCCATTTTTCTAGAGGATACAGTATACTTTTGCTTTTAATTCCATGACTGTTTAAAGAAGACAGCAGCGTAAGACAAACTCGGTACTTATTTCTAAGGTGGGCTGTCCAGGAGTGCCAGCTAACACAGTCTGTTCCTGGGTAACTGCATTGGTCTTCCACTGAATGTACAAAGCTAAATCTTCATATATTGGCTACAGAGTTTAACCTGTTATTTTCAAACAAGCTAACAAAAACACCACATGAACTTCTGAAGCAGTTTTGAGGCATACTTTAGATTTTGACTTGCAATTGACCGCTCAGCATTGCGCTCTGGTAAGACCACAGAAACCGCCACGGACTGCAGGAAATTCAGATACTCGTTGAGAACTACTCCCACCACTAGCAGTATGGATGACTCTGGGTCAGCACGCCTGTCTACCCATGAAAAGGTGCAACAGCGTATGTATAACCACAGAAGTGTTCGCGTAGAGGTAGGGTTTGGCCTTATCAATCCTAGAATTTCTTTTTTTCTTTGCCACTTAATAGTATGTCCCTGTTTCTTTCACAGAGGATGCACAGAAACTACCGCTTAACCACTACCATTAAAAAAAAAAACCCAACCCTGGACAATCCACAGTTGCACTTGTGAGCATTTATTGCAGTCTCTGCAGATCGTTACTGCTGGAAGGCCCACACCATCCCCCCACGGAGGCACTCGTCCCCCCCATGCGCACCCCCAGAGGGGAGGCTGGAACCAGGTGTGGGTGCTGCACAATTTTTCCTACACGAAGCCTTGGGATCAAGGCCCTGCTGCGAGGAGAGCTGGGATGTACTGTATCGACCCTGCGAGCGATAAGCATGCGCTACCAGCAGCACGGTCCCTGCTGCCGTGTCAGCGTCAACAGGAGTGGGCTGTTGTGGATGTCCGGACCCTCCAGTCCATAACTGGGAGCAGCCATCTCCTCGATTCAGCAAGTACTATTTTATCTGTTGCTAATGCAGCCCTATTCCTTCTGGCACCAGTCACGTACTTCTCAAAGGCTTTTCTGAGAAAGTTGTTTGACCACAAAGTTGTTCCTCCCCCATCCCTCAGTTACATCCCCTACAGCAGCTGAATTTTTGTAGTATGCATAATTCACAAGGGCCTTTAATGGCAGCTTCTAGGCAATAATAAAATAACAGCAGTGATTTGTAACTTCTGCAGCCCTCATTTAACAAAAGTGAAAACAGCTTTGTCTTGTTTGGGTTTTTTTTTGTGTCTCTAGCAATAATATTTCTGGTAGCTCTTCTGTTACACAGACTACTGAGTTAGTTCTTTGGAGCTGCAGCGCTACCGGCTGTATCTTGAGGTGGACCCTGCACTAATAACAAAGTACGGTAAGCAGATGCAGCAGTCATGAAGACCTCTGTAGTATCCTTTGCTGAGTCAGACAACAAGACCACACCAAAAACCTACTCATTTTTATTTTTTTTTTCTGGCTAGCTAACCTACTTGTTTTTGAGTTACCAATGAATGATTCAAAGACAGATGTCCATTTTCATCCATTTTACTATCCGAGCACATTTAGCCAAGAGAAAAATCACTTGTCTGAGCTGGTGATCTCTGACAGGGTTGTGGTGGGTTTTTCCTTTGGGGAATGGGGTTTGTAGCGAATGAGAAAAGATGTGTTTTGTAGTCACGCACGCTAATACGCAATAAAAGGTCTGACTTATCCCACCTTCCTCCAAACTCAAAGTTAGTGCAGCTATATCCACGCTGACATTTAAAGGAAAACAGGAAAGGGAAGCATCAGCACTGATACATAATCTAGATGTTCTATTAGTTGGGTTGACTAGTTGATTAATAAAATGAACCTGGATGTTAGCAATAAAAGGGCCCTTTATTTATTTTACATAACTTGTTGGGTTTGTTTAAAGAAGACAACACATTCTATTTTGGACAGTCTCGTACTTGGGACATTTACTGTTTATAACTATGAACTTTGCCTTCATAAAATCATCAAATTTTGATTACTGTAATACAGCATTGTGCTCAACTAGAGGAAAATTTCAAATGTACTTACCTCCTAGCTGAGACTGAAATTGCAATAAGGCTGTAAGATCATTGAGCTCTTCTGCAAACACTCGTCTATACAACAGGTAGCTAAAGACTTACAAACATTTTAAATTTCAAGAACACCTCTGCAAAGTGAAAAAAATCTACTGAAAATATTCCCTGTGTATTCAAACTAACATTAAATCATCCACTCCTCACGGTACATTAAAACCACTTATACTTCCAATAGTGCTCTGCACTTCCTGGATACTTGTGAAGACATGATTGAATATGCAACCATCTCCAGTTGTAGTCTTAAAAAACAAGTACAATTTTCTGCCTAAAGTTTCACAGACTTTAAATCCACCTTCTGAAAATGACAAAGATTTACTTTAAAATCAGTATTTCACATAAAAAGGAGTAAACTACTAGCAAAAAAAAAAGGTAAGAAATGCCACTTTTATCAAAACATTTTCGCTCTGCCCTTCTGAAGTCTTTACAAGAGATAAATACAGCTGCAATCTATAAGATTGCCACCTTTGGAAGTACTGTACATAGCAGAGGACAGTTACCCAATAACCAGAAAATTTGCTACAAAAATATATTATGTGTTTTGTAACATCTGCAGGTAAACGGCAAAAAAACGCTATTAAAAATGCAGTAAAATGCAGAAAAAACCAGTAGCCTACCATACTAACCATAATGTTACAATAAAGTGCTGTTTGGCTTTGTTTTTTGCCTGTTAAATTTTCTCTTATCTAGAGTTCTATCTTAAGTCTTTAAAGTAAGATTTTTTTTTTTAAAGCCAAATCACTCCTTCTGGGAAGGACCATTGCTAATCTGCTCTGGATTAACTAAACAAAATTCATGGTAAATTAGAGTAAAATGCCCTAAAATGAGCCACTTAAATACAAAGTTTGGTTCTTAAACTTGTCCTACCTAGCATCAGCTCAGAAATCTAAAAATTGCAGCCAGAAAACTACCAAGACATTCCCCCCCTCCCCCTGAGGTTGCCTACTTACATTAAAAATGCATCTCTCATCATTTACCTCAGAACCCCTTTTGCATCTCATGTGTTTTCCTCATCAACCATCACCATTGAATAAAAAAGAACCAGTATTTACATGGAAAGCTGTTTTCCTAGACAAATAATTGGTGCAAATTTTAAATAGCTGACAATAGCATGTTGGTAGCATACAAAGTGGTTTTATGATTCTTCTGCCTTCCCTACAAGTGGGGGTTCTTCCTTAGTCAGTATTTTGCCAAGGATTGCATCGTAGTAAGGGCTGAAGACCATTTTGTTGTAGTTGACAAGACGAACGTACTTGACAGCAATCTCTTCCAGCTCTCTTTGAATGGGGCCTAATCCTCCGGGAACAGCAGGTAATGATTTCTGGTGACTAGATGCAAGATAATTCTCCAGAAACTTTTGAATTCGAGAATCTGGAAAAATTGGACCAAGGGTTTTGGTTTGTTTTCAAAAGAGACAGTCAGTCGGAAGCAGTGTAATCTCGTGTAAAATACAGATAGCCTGAACATAGTAAACAAGCATTTGAAACAGATCAAACGAGAAACCATGCAGGACATGCCACCAACAGCTTTACAAAGACAGACGCGTGGTCACTTGAGAACAGAGAATTTTCGTCAAAGCGTACCTATGAGCTTGCATATGGTGTTGTCCGGATTGGCCACGGCTTGGATTTGCCCTTTCAGTCCCGTCTCTCTCTCAGCTGAGAACGGTGTAAACCCATGCTGGGAAAGGCAGCTGTTAACTTCAGCACACACCTTTTCACCGATGGTAGCCAAAGATTCCTGCAGGTTGAAGGAGCTGCAGAATGGGGAGTAGAGTATTACTTAGCTATTTCAGTTGTTCACTTTTTCCCCCACCTTTTAAAAATAGACTATCCAATTTAGTTGCCTTATTTATCAAACGTAATGGAAGGAGCATCATCCAGCTAAATCCAGAACTACAGAGAATAATACATTTTTTATATATGAAAAATAAAGTTGATATATAAAACAAGGAGTTCGGACAGCATTAAAGATTTCCAGCCTGCACAATCCATGCAAATAAGTGCTGACCTTCCTACTACACAGACAGCTCTGACTAATGCAAAAACCAGTTATCAACCCGGAATGGGTACAGCAATCATTCTACATCTGCAAGCAGCTCACTGCACCACACTCAAACTCTCGAGGGAGCCTGGCCCAAACAGTGAGCACGGTCACCTGCCTGCGCTCTCATGTGCCAACCAGGCACCATGAAAAACATACTCTGAAAAAAGGCGCATGTACGCACCAGAAAAGAACAGAGCAAGAAAAGACAGTTCTGTCTGAGTAAGCTGAATAAAAATGGTCGGCCTGGGCTGATGAAAAGCCCCCATCACTTCCTCTATATAGTCTGCAGCCCACAGACGGCGAGGCGCTTAAACGGATCGTTTACTAGGGTGAAACCAGAGCTACACCCACCTCTGTGACTAGGAGTATTCAGTACTCACGGAAGATGCATGCCTGCCAGCAGCACCTTGACAACGGTTTTGATTTTCTCAGCAAATCCAGGCATATCAACGAGCCCCGAGCCGGCCGCACTGAACGTGACCAGAAGGACTGTCCCAGTCAAGAGGAGCTGCTCCAGCTCCAGCTGTATTTCCTGAAAGCGGGTCTGGTCCATCAGCAGTGTCTGCAAAGGAGGAGGAAGCCAGCACCAAATAAAGTCAGAATGCTGGGCTGTGAAGTGACACTGTGACGCCTACCTGTTCACAGCAGTGAAGCTAAGACAGAGACACAGAAAAGAGCAACACGTGCTCAGCAGGTGAGCATCAGGAACAAAATCAAAAGAATTAACTCCTCTCTTCCATCTAAGTAATTTCAATACTGAAAAAGAAGGACCTAGTAGAAGAGCTACAAGAGCTCTCAATCAAGAGGTAAATGTTTTAGTGTTGTACTTGTTGCAAGGCTACAGATCCAAACAGCTTCTGTTATATCCCAGAAACAGAAAAGTAGAACAAGCACAGAAATCAATTTTTGTGTTAAATACCTACTTCTGGAAAAGGCCTGTTTACATGATCCCACTTCAGGAGCTTCAGATAGGCCTGATTTTGTACAGCAGTGGAGCACAAGGCAGAAGCTCCGCCAGTGGCACCATCTTCGCTACAGTGGGGAGGCAACATTTTACATCTCAGCTTTGCAAGATCATCTGCTGCTTCTTGCAACCACCGTGTGACAAAGTCTAAAGAATCTGGAAGAACCAGGGTGGGGGGTGGGGGGAAATCTTGTTAAGCGAATTCCTTTTCAAAGTTAGGTTCTTCCACCAATAATTTCCAAATAATCCCAAGAGTTACTAATACCCGTGATATCAGTTACTGACATGCATTTCATTTATTGCATTAAGCAGAGCATCTAAAACAAAATAAAAACCACACAGCTACAGGAAATCAGAGGTGAGATGATGCTAGCTAATTATGCTCTCCACTGTAGTGACATGAGACTGAACCCCAGTGTACTAAGTGCAGAACTGTTCTGCTGGCAGATTTTTTCAAACCGCAGTTTTGGGCACAAGCTGTCATTTACCGTATGAACTCTAGCACTTATAAAAAAAATCCGATTTCTTTTCATGATCTACAAGCAAAGACACGCAGTTTACTGGGAGGTCAGAGGGGAAGAAAGAAAGGAACAAAGTCATACTTGGCTGTTTCTCAAGAAACTCCTGAAACTTCTTTCTTTCATATTCAGCAGACTGCTGCATTAATTTTGGCCTAATACTACTGACAGCGAAGTTTGCCATATCCATTTTCATTAGGTCTAATACAGAGAAAATTGCTCTAAACAAACAAACAGAAAAAGTTATTCAAGGCTGCAGATGTTTAAGAGGTACTACGTACAAGATTTATTACAGATTGTCTGAGGAAAGAGCAAAAACATGCATGGGAAACATTAGCAGGGTGCTTAATTTAAAAGCATGAGACAGAGAGAAAGCTTGAGCAAGCCTGTACACGCATGCATGTGCCTTGTCCAAGTAGGAAATGAAACTTGCTCTCCTGTAAAAATGCTTCCACGGAATTAACTTTAACTTTACTAGCTCCATAGATTATATTTACCCGGATGTGCAATATCGTATGCTGAATACATAAAAAGACATCTGGGTTTCCAAGCTTGCGTACTATCTCTGTTGGCAGCCTATAAAGCCAACCTCAGTGGGAAGTGAATAATCAGACCCAAGGGAAAAAAAAAAAAAAAGGAAAAAAAAATTAAAACAAAGAAAACCACCTTAATTTCAAAGCAACCCAATTGCTGCTGGCAATATTTCTGCCAAGTCAATTCTGAACTCTTGGAAGCTTAACAAATTAGAAAACAACAAGGTTAACGAAATTTATTCTAAGTACTGAGACCTTGACCTGTTCAGCTGAGAACATGGTGACAAAGCAGAAGCCTCTACACTCCCAGATGCCGTATGTACACTCCCTTTAGAATGGAAAGGATATTATACAGGGAGCGGCACGGCGGCTAAAGAGAGCTCAAATTAGGGGAAAGGAAGGTTGGAGTACAGTAATACCTTTTTACTATGCTCCTGCTTGCTTTTTTCCCCCCTTCTGCTGTTAGTATTAAATTCTGATATACACTGACCATTCACCTGCTATCTTAAGGCTAATATGCATTTGGCATTTCAGAAAACGTCATTCAGTGACATGCAGGAGTCAGACAAATACTCCAATTCACAAAAACAAAGAGACTTCTGGAGCATCTCTCCCCTTCACACCCACATTCCCCCTTTCCATATCACTCTTTTATTTCTACAAAGATTTACAGGTTGCCCTGCTGGAACACGCCCCCCCCCAGTCTAAAATTATTTAAGGGACTCTCAACACGACCTATAAATACCATTTCAGTACCTGAACAGAGGAACTATTTCATGAATATCTTTCAGTTTCTTAATTTCTTCATCTCGAGCAGGAGCACAAAGAGCCCCCATCATCCCAATTACAAATTCGACCAACTTTGAAATGTCAAGAGCCCCATTCTCTGCCTCCTGTTTTATCAAATCCAGATCAAGAACTTCTGTAATCTGGCTTCTCAGTCTAGTATGGCCAGGCAACAAGAAAGACAGGAGATTCTGAAATGAAAAGTTTTTAACAGTGCATTAGTTCTACATATCAAAGACTACAAGGATCAAAACAGTTATTGAACCACTTTTTATTTAAACTGACTGCCCTTTACAAGTGGAATCTCCTTCTTTTTAAAAAAAAAAAACCCAACCATTCACGAGCTCCAAATGTTTCACCTCATTTTGTGTGATACTGAAGTTACTAAATGGTAAATACTTTGCAGTACAGACCACACTCCATAGAAGCACAGAATCACAGAATGTTAGGGGTTGGAAGGGACCTCTGTGGGTCATCTAGTCCAACCGCCCTGCCAAAGCAGGGTCACCTACAGCAGGCTGCAGAGGACTGCGTCTAGGTGGGTCTTGAATATCTCCAGAGAAGGAGACTCCACAACCTCCCTGGGCAGCCTGTTCCAGTGCTCCGTCACCCTCAGAGTGAAGTTCTTCCTCATGTCCAGATGGAACTTCCTGTGCTTCAGTTTGTGCCCGTTGCCCCTTGTCCTGTCGCTGGGCACCGCTGAAAAGAGTCTGACTTAAGACTATTATGCTTGGTTCTGTCAGCCCAACATTGGGCGTCTCATTGATTCCGTAACTAATACCACTGTCAATATGAAGGAAGCCTGGAATTATGAAACTAGCATTACTTAACTTTTATTCGTCTTACATGGTTTTGCATTTGTTTTTACAAATTCAGATTTCTTCTCTGGGGTTATGCAACTTCTATATGTTCACAGACAATGAAACAGTAATGAAAAAGATCAAGAAAGTCCTTTATGAAAAGCCAGGCTTAAACCCACGTTTGCCCATTCATATCAATGCAGCTACACAAATTCAATAATTTACCTTGATATCACATCATCTTACCTCTTTAATTTCTCCCAATAGTTTAATTGCATGGTCATATGTTGGTGGATCTTCCTTTAGCTGAGCTTCCAGACAATCCCAGAAAGCTTTATGCACAATATCTCTTACTTTTTTTTCCAAGCTGTGGGTAAATATGACCAGTTAAAAAGAACAATACTTGTCTCTGCACCACCTTACATAGATAACCTACAGCTCCTGAAGAACAGCATGTAACAATATGAATATGTCATAATTAATATATGATGCTTAACAGAGAAGACATCTGTCATTTTAAGTTACTCAGAAAAGCAAGAAAAACTGGACACAGGATTCGGAATGGCTTATATCCTAATAAAGGGTTACACACAAGCAAAGGCAGCTGCAAATTAAAATCCTTGAAAGTATCTATCATATGCTACCTCTAAAGTAAACAACTGGAAGGAAAAAAAAAAAAATCACAAAAATTACAGCTTGTCTTCAAAAGACCAGTATTCATGTTCCTTCAAAAGCCTCACTAAGTAAATGCAATTCTACTCAGTAAAATTCATTAAGTAAACCTAACAGAAATGAAGTAACTTCCCTGACACAAAAACTTCTGCATTTCAACGCATAAATATTGCAACTACTCTGAGAAAAAGGCCCAGTTCAGTTTGTCTAAAAAAATTCAATGAATTCCACTGCTTCAGTATTAATTCCTAATTCAATATACTGAAAGTTACTCCTCTTCAGAAAGCAGACTCCTGTTCAAACCAGGTTTAATTTCAGCACTGAAGAAGTAGAACGCTCACATGTACACGTGCGCACACAAAGAAAGCCCACAACAAACACCAGATGCCCCAGGCTCTGGCTCCACATGCAGCTGAGGCTCAGGCAGCGCCCAGAGGCACTTGAGCCCCATGGCCCTCTAAGACCAGCCAACACCTGCTCTACTGACAGTGCATCCAACTGCAGAACCAGCCACAACCGCTTTCTCCTCCAGCCACTCGACTGCCCGCACGTTCAGGCTGGGGGCGAGTCGAAGCTATAGACACACACACACAAAACATTTAACCCAAGGAAAATTCCAGAGTCCCTCTTCAAGCAAAATCTGAATGACTGCTCTTTCATTTCTTGGTGGTAAAGAGCTGCAACAAAAACCCTCACCAACGCCAGATACGGGGATCTTGTCCTAAAGCAGGCCTGGCCCATCACAAAGCCCAGGCGCTCCTGAGCAAGGTGACCTCTGCAGTAGATCTGCTTCTGCGATCAGGTGAAGAGATGCAAATCAGCCACTTTGGTGAACAACAGCAGCCGCTGCTCAGCATCAGCGAGCAAAAGCATCCAACTTTCCAAAATGCAGCATAGGTCCCCAGCTCTTTCCCTCCTTTTTCTTTTCTTTAAAGGGGGTGGGGAAAGAAAAAAGGATGGAAAAAAGAAAAAATGCTAAAATCCTTCATCCCTGAAAAATGTTGAAATCAATTTTATGGCACTGAGGCATACCAGAGAAGTTGTCCATTATCACAGCACATTTTCATGTGAGAAGTCCACGTGAAGGAACACGGAGCAGAAGCAGACACTGAACAAAACAGCACTCTCTTAACTGTGGGACTTTAGATGGAGCATTTATTCCCAGTAATCAACTGCTGAGCAGAAAACACTTGATGGAACCCCCCCTCAGAAGATGCTGGGACAGAGAAGATAACGTAGAACGGGGAGTATGAGCCTTTCACATCTCAGGTGTACTTTCCAAATGCTTGCTTCAGAAGCAGCATTTGTGTGGGCTAGAGACAGGTCCCAGCCCATGGGATCACACGTGAACTGCACACGACATGCAAGTAAGGGAACAAAGGAGGACTGGACCACATTGCTTGGGTCTAACAGACACGGTGGACACTGAAAGACGGCATTGGGAAGACAGATCAAATCATCGCTTGAGCTCTAAAGTATATGAGTCTTGATGGACAACAGAGATGTCTATCATCATGGGCTAGCTCAGCTAAATGTTGTTCATCCTCAGCGTTTAAGGGGGCCACGATTCCATTTCCTACCAACTCAGAGGCTGAGACAAGTGAAATAAGTACAACAAAGGCCCTTCAACCCTTACTCAGAGACAACTCCTCCTGTGACCACAAGATTCAGTGTATTTAATAGCACAACTGTATTGTCTTTGGTTATTATTATTTAGCAGTCCACATTAATTAATAAAAAACCACTAGTCCAGGTAAGCAGGGAAGATGAGACTGTTCCCATTACTGCCTTTTCAGTCAGGGACAATTCCAGTTGCAAGCAACATCCTCTCATTACTAACACTAATAGGAACCACCGTCACCTTGTTTTGGCAGAGATGGGCATGAGACCTTTTGTTTCAGTGCGACCACTTTCTGCAGAGGACAACCAATGCCAGCCTTCTAAGAGCACCCGTGAAGGTGATGTACTCTGGGGTCTCTCTCTCAAATGTAGACACCTACAGACAACACTGGTTCCAATGTGGACCAAGTTTCTTCCATGAAATATGCACTCAACTTTCACAAATTAACCCAGGAAACACGCTGTCAGCCACATCTCTCTGTGTGTGAAAGAAAAAGGAGCAGCAGATGAAGCACCTGTCAATAGGACTGGGTCAGCTACGCGGGCCAATACACGACCAGACATCAGAACTGGGTCAGCCATGCTGGCCAAATGCGACCAGACATGAAGGCCTCTTCTGTTCTCCCTCTCTCCTCTCAGCAGGGGACAGAATTACTGTAGGTCAGAAAGAGAAGGAAAGACTTCAAACTTAAAAGGAGAAAGGACTAACCTTGTAAAACACAGGAATCTCTTCCCCACAAAATCCCTGGAGAAACGGATGTTAAGCTCAGAAAAAGCTGAAATGACCTGTTTCATCTTACTCCCACAGGCAGTGAAAGCTTCAAAGATGCTGAGAGCACTACCTGCATCTGCAGCTAGACTCAGGTACTCAGAAGACTGCAATCTCAGGCTCCTGGGACAAGGGGACACCCACAGAAACCACATCATGCTGGGATTCGCACCACACATGCCTAAACAATTACTCCAAGAGGTTCACCTTTCACACGCACACACTTCTGGAGAAGCAGAACTGCATGCTTACATGCTTTTTCTTATGCTCTTTCCTATCTCCTGCCAAGCACTGGCAGGCAAGATACTAGCCAGAGCGTCTACTTAATCCACTAGAACTGTTCTGCAGTTCCACAAATGCAAATTTAATTTATGTATCTATTTGGTAGCAATCTTACCTATGTTCTGGTAATTCAGCTGGTTTTATCTGGAAGTCTCCATTAACAACAATTTCGTGTGCTAATGCCATGTTGGTTACTCCCTTAGCTGTTTCCACGAGCTCTTCTATTGACACAGGCCGAGGAGGACTAGCTGCAACATAAATTAAATTGTCAGACAGTTATCTATTAAAGTCTGTGGAAAACAGTCTGCTAATACTTCTGGACCCTTTCCACCTTCTTGACAGTACAGTGGGCCAGAAGACAGTACCATCTGAAGATCCTTCTCCTTTCCTTCCTTGCCCAGCTGGTGGATGACACAGGTCTGGAATATTACAGCAAACAAAGGAGTGAGCACCAGTTGATATTCCGGGCTCAGAATTGTCGATTGCTTCCAAGTTCCAGCAAGCTCGTTTAAAAAGTAAAACTCCCAAAAAACCCCACGCCCAACCCCCAGTTCTTTAGGACTGCTTAATAGCATCTTAGCGTGTTTCTCCATACTGCAGAAAGAAATCATTAGAAATACTAGTATTTTCACCATGCTATTCCCCAATTATTGTGCAGTTGTGGCCATTTCAATTTTCTATTTTTCAAGGAAGTGACTTCATCTCTAAAACAGTCAGCAAACAAACTGCCATTAACATTAAGCAATAACACACCAGTAGCTAATTATTCTCACTACTTCCAGTGCAACTGGCATTCCTCCAAGCTCTCTTTTTTCCCCAGAGGCCATCATTCAAGCAACAAAGGATGTCCAGCCCTAATCTCCGCACCAATGCCTAAGACATGCCTTCCTCTGGCAGGCATTTGGGACTGACAAGGATGGACAAGCAGCTTCAGATTGGGCCCTGGAGCATATAAGTGAGTAAGTGGAAGCACCAAACCTGAAAAAACAGGCCAGACAAAGGTGGTAACTGGCTGTAGAAATCTAGAAGGTAGAAGAGGGACAGGGACAGCTTCAGAAAACTGCTTTTTGGGTGCACTGGGAATTACGGCTCCTAATTGTTCTGGACTACATAATATCCTCCTGGGACACTACTGGCATTGCTGCAGTTCAGGAAGTCACAGCCCTAAAAACAAGTCAACGTAAAAGCAGAGAAGGTGCCAAGGGCGTAGACCGTGCTGGTTAGGGGAGTAATTCCATCTCCACTGAAGCCAACCGAAACCTGTTGCCACTGATTCTTTGTAGTAAAGATTTCTCCTAGCTGTGCTAGCATCGCTGCAAGCAGTGCGTGTGGGTGCCCTGCGATGCCTTGCCGAAGCACCACAGCTCTTTCCTGGTCCAGGTATTGAGAAAAAGGAGAAGGCCAGATCATAGGCATCCTCAGGTAAGGCACACAAGAATGGCATGGTTCATCTCGGCTCCTCCATAAAACATCTAGAGGAGCAGAAGGGGGGAGAAGAGCCACAATAGAATTGTCCTAAGGGATCGATCCCTCTCTGCAGTTCATCCACTTCAACTACAGTCCAGGCACAGACGCGACATGCTAACTCTCAGAATGAAAGAAACCAGCCAGGATCTTCATAGGCTGGGTTCACTGAGATATGTTTTAGGTAAACTATCATGTATGCCTCACCTGATGTGGAATTATTAGTAAAATTAAGGTTTTACATCTGAAAATTAAGGTTTATATGAAAAACGTAGCAGTGTTCACCCATTGAGGAAAAGCATGAAATCAAAAGGAGCTCTGAGGA
>Ga0065711_1004227_pt1 | contig 28746 bp, 28 predicted proteins | sample Hoacrofraction12_FD_59098 | JGI IMG/M metagenome (GOLD analysis project Ga0065711, IMG submission 59098) | Hoatzin crop microbial communities from Cojedes, Venezuela - Epithelial fraction 12 v2 (version 2) | ecosystem: Host-associated > Birds > Digestive system > Esophagus > Crop | place... | reverse complement strand
GAGGGGCTGGAGCATGTCCAGAGAAGGGCAGCGAGGCTGGGGAGGGTCTGGAGAACAAGTCTGATGAGGAGCGGCTGAGGGAGCTGGGGCTGTTCGGTCTGGAGAAGAGGAGGCTGAGGGGGGACCTTCTCACTCTCTCCAGCTCCCTGACAGGAGGGTGCAGTGAGGGGGGGGTGGTCTCTGCTCCCAAGCAACCAGCAACAGGACGAGAGGCAATGGCCTCAGATTGTGTCAGGGGAGGTTTAGATTGGATATTGGGAAAAATGTCTTCACTGAGAGAGTGGTCAGGCCTTGGACCAGGCTGCCCAGGGCAGTGGTGGAGTCCCCATCCCTGGAGGGGTTCAAAAACCATGTGGATGTGGCACTTGGGAACACGGTTTAGCAGGCACGGTGGTGTTGGGGTGACGGTTGGACTAGATGATCTTAGAGGTCTTTTCCAACCTTAATGATTCTATGATCTCGTGGGCTTGCTGGCTCAGGGGGATGTGCTGCCCTTGGGTTGTTTGTGTATCAGGTTGTTTCACTTCTAAGCTTGTCCTTGGTACTGTACCACACCCTCAGTACTTTATCAGCATATTCAGCTGCTGTGGGAAATAATGTGATGTCCCACATCAACCATCAGCTGCAGGACCCATGTGATTGTGGTGGTGGGCTGGAAAGGCTCAAAGCCCCTATACAGACATGAGCACCATTAGCTGTCTAAAGCTGTAAACAGAACAGCAGCAAGGACAGAAAAAGGGAATGGAAAGGACTGTTCAGGGGTTTAAAAGCTCTTCTTGGTCCATCTGGAAACCTCTGAGGGTTTTGCAGAGGGTGCGCAGCAGCAGTGTAGGGCAGGTAGCATGGAGGGCATGGAGTCACTGTGCACCGTGGTTTCGTTTTTTCCCAGTTTCTCCAGTGACCAGTTCTTTGCAGAAGAGCAACTTTGTTTTGAGTAAAACAGCACAGTGTGATCCTGGCTACTGCGTGAGAAAGGATCTGGAGTATCCTTACAGAGCCCATCGCAGGACAAAAACCTCATTGTCCGAGCCAGAAAATGTCCCGTTGTTCTTCTCTCTTCCCTGCAGAAGTGAGGCCACCGTTGTGCTGCGCGTTACGGACCCCGCCAGGGCTGCACGGGATTGGGAGAGCAGAGTTTTCACAGTCCCATTCGTTCTCTAGTGGAAGCAAAAGTGATTTTGTCACCCACCTGTGTGGACCTAAGGAGTGAGCTGCCGGCGTGTGGTTTGCTGCCATGCTGGTTAATGCTTCTCTGGTGCTCCAGGCTCTGCCGAAGGCACGGTGGAGTTACTGGACTTTAATGTCCCAGATGTGGATACTTCACCCAGCCTGCGGTCACCCAGCGAGCCGCAGGGCTGGAAGTGCATGTCCTGGCTGGTGGAGAGAGGACATGGGGGGTCCGGGTGGCTTGACTGGACGGACAGACATCTCAGGACACATAGCAATGTTTCCTCCCTTCCTTCCTCACCACCCTCCGTTCTGTTTTTCCACAGAGCTCTGCCGACCAGGGGGAGACGAAAAGTGCCCAGAACAATCCATCTTCCAAAATGATCCCCCCCAAGCAGCCCATGTACCCGATGCCGCCGCAGGCTTCCTCGCCCTACCCCGGCCTGGGCTCGTTCCTGTCCCCATCGGACCTGCAGAACTACCGTGGCCACCCCCACCCCAGCCTCTCCAGGACCCTCACCTCCAAACCCATGCTGCCCAGCATCAGTGCCTCCCCGCCGCCCTCCTTCCAGATCAGCCCCCCGCTCCACCAGCAGCTCTCCTTGCACCACCCGCAGAGCTCCCTCCTCAGCCAGCCCCTCAGCATGCAGCAGGTCCCCCAGCAGCCCCTCCTGTCCCCCCCCATGGCACTACAGGTACAGCCCCCCATGAACGCCTCGCCTCCCGGGCAGCAGGTAGGTGCTCGGAGGGGGAGAGGGTTTGCAGCATGAACCGCGCCGTTTCCCCTCTTCCCCTTGGGTCTGTTGGTTTCTGGATGGTTCGGCGATGTTGGGTGTCGATGTTGTCCCCAAGGGAATCTTCTCCTGGCTCCATCAGTTTGCACATCGCATAGTTTGAGGGTGACATTTTGAAGAGTGTTGAGCTGGGAGCATGAGCACCTCCACAAATGGGGCAGATCCGGGGAACCAGAGCACTTTCAGTGGGGGAAGCTGGAGGAACTGGGGGTGCCCCTGGTAAAAGCTCCTTGTGCACCTGGTCCCCCAGCCTTGTCTCAAGGGAGTTCTGCTGATGGTCATCTGAAACAGCGGGTTGGAGAGTCAGTGAGAGACCCCTCTGTGAAACTGCTGAGAGAAAGGGGGGCTGGAAGGGCGGGGGGTTATAGCAGGGATCCAGGAGGGTTGCCAGGAGGAGGAGAAAAAGGATAGAGTGAATGTCACAAACAAAATACAAAATCAATATTTTTCCAAAAGCCGCCTGGCAATAGGAGAAAATCAATTTTGTGGCAGAGAGCTGAGAGCGTGCCATGTGTGCTTGCATGTGTGCTTGTGCTCAGGGCACAGCAGCAAAGCAAATCCTACAGACCGGTGCCATGAATGTGTGGAACCTGCTGACACAAACCATCCTTGGCCATGGCCGGCCCAGCCCGGCAGCCCACGCTCAGGGAGCCAGCCTGCGAGCTCGGAGTCTCTCCTCTTTAAACCTGCTGTGAAGAAAATGTATCCGAAGGAAAAATTGGCTATGGCAAAAAACATTTCCTACACCTTATAGAGAACTTGCCAGGATATGAAGGAGAAGACAAGTGGTGTCCAGAGTCTGTCCATCTGGAATATGAACTGGCCGGACTCTTGACAGTGCAGGACACATGCTCTGAATTCACAGCTGCTGCCATTTACTTCATGATACTTTTAACTGCAGTATTCACCCAGCTGGCTGAGTAATTTGTGTTTCTCATGTTTACTAGCTATATATCACAAAATTCATACAGCACTGCAGCAGTGAACAAAGCTTTCTTTCCCATAATGTGACCTGTTCGGTTTGGAGCTAACTTTGAGAAAACAGAAATTGTTAATTTACGAACAGATATTGCAGTGGAAGAAAGCCAAAGCAGAGCAGGGATGTGGAAGCACAGTTATACCTGACCATAATAAAAAGACAGCACACCTGGGAAGGTCAGATCCTTATCTGGATTTTCATTTCCAACCTGCTCAGGGTATTCCGAGTAACTTCTCCAGCGTGGTGATTGGGCTTCAGCTCTACATAAGCAGAAGTGACTTCTGTAATTTGATGATAGCCTACATCCAGAAATGAGCGTAAAAGGGTGTCCTCATAACTACTTTAAGTGGGGTAGTTGTTGCTGCTGAGGGCAGCATTTTGTGAGGCTTTATTCCGCATGACGGTGTGAATAAAAAATAAAAAGTAAAAAAAAATGTACCCCACACTGCCCTAATTTGGACATTTAGGAGAGAATCATGTTCTTGATCAGGTAACTGCCATGATTCCTGTTTCTGTACATTGCCTAATGTTACCTAATTAAGCCAACCCCCAAAAACCAGGAAAGCTAATCAGCTTTCAGGTAACGCAGTCCCGCAGCGTCCGTGTTAGATTGCCGGCGGTGACAGCTGATGGGGACAGCGTTGCCTGCGTGGCTGTCGCTTACCTCGTTACTGTCCATTGTGGTGGGCAAACGCGTTCCTGCAAAGGGGCTGCGCCTGCAGTGGAAAACCGGCGTTGACTGCCAGGCTGCCGATGCAGAGGCTCCCACAGCCACTCACCACCCCCCGAGGAGGGAAGTCCTGGAAAACGAGACGGGGGGAAGAGGGCTGTAAACCAGTTGTTGCTGCGTTGACACCTGCTTGTGTCAAGTCGCATTCCGCAAGGTCCCACCGCGGTGGTTGCGGGTCCTGCGCTTGGACCTGCTGCAGCCCCCGGGGCTGCTCCTGCGCTTGGACCTGCCGCGGTCTGGGGGCAATGCGGGTAAATGAGTTCGTGCGGTATTATTCAATCTGCTGTTTCTCCTGCTGTGTACGCTCCTGTAACCCTTCCTTTCCTCTCCACCCTGCAGGACTTCTCCCATATTTCGTCAGAGTTTCAGAACAGTGTTGGGCCCCGTTCTCCTGGTGCATCAAACCCTCCAGGAAGCACTGAGTGGGACAACGACTACCCCAGCAGAGAGTGTGGGATTAACCACTGCAGGCCAGTAGACAAAATAGACATTGCTAATGCACTTTCTGTTATCTGAACTGTGGCAGTGTACAGCAGTGAGAATCTGCCCTAAAATGTACAGCAGGTTGGTAGGCTAATTGTGGTCAACAAAGTTCAAGGTTTCCTCTTCTCGGTAGGCTCACAGAGAAGCAGGTAGCTTAAAAATCACGGGTAATTTCTTCATTGGGCATGAAGAGGTTTCCTCTTTTTGTGTTTCCATCCCATCAGCAGTGGGGGATTTGGACACGTTTCATAGAATCATAAGAATGGGTTGGGTTGGAAGGGGCCTTAAAGATCATCTGGTTCCAACCCACCTGCCATGAGCAGGGACATCTTCCACCAGCCCAGGGTGCTCAGAGCTCCATCCAGCCTGGCCTTGAACCCTGCCAGGGAGGGGGCAGCCACAGCTTCTCTGGGCAACCTGGACCAGTGTTTCACCATCCTCACGGTGAAGAATTTCTTCCCAGTATCTAATCTACACCTGCCCTCTTTTAGTTTACAGCCATTCCCCCTTGTCCTATCACTACACACCCTTGTTTCCTTCTAGAGCAGGCCAGGGAAGCTCAGTCTCCCAAGCAGAGCAGGTCTGGGGGTGTCTGTGTCCATAAGCAACGTCCTTCTGTTCCTAAAGTGATTGCTCTTATCGCTGAGGCCACAACCTCCCGCAGTTGTCTCTAGCAATGGGTCCCTTATCGGTCCTGGGGTTTCACCACAGTAGGGTACAAAGCCTCCTCCATTGGCGAGCCTCACAATGCTTTGGTCCCCTGCACCTTGCAGGAAAAGGCCACAGGCATCCGCACAGATCTTGCCCTTTACACCCTACAAGCTCTGCCATGAATGTGCCAACACGAAGGTCCCTTCCATGCTGCTTGAATTTCCCAGTGAATAAAAACATCAGGATGGACTTAAAGCTGGGGAAGAGGGAGGGTGTGAAAGTTGTTTCCACCCTCTGCCTAAGCCACTGCTCTTGGCCCAGCGATTACAGTTTGGAAGCTGCTGCTGTGCTCTGTAAAACAGGCACGTGGTTTGCTGGGAGAGCAGGTAGGGAAGGAGGCTTGGTAGCTTCTGAGTGTTGCTTGATTTGCTTGAAGTACTGGAACATAGTGCTTTCACTGGAGATAATAGCAAGCTCCCAGCCTTTTCAGAGCACAGCTCCCGTCTGTGCCAGCAGTGCACTTACGATTGCTGGGCTGGGCACGGACTGTACAGACATTCATTTCTTTCAGGAAAATAAATAACTTGCTGAGCCATTAGAATATCGCTGCTGTCCGCCTGCCTGAGGGTGCTCAGCTACGGGGATTGTTCTGGGCTCTGCCAGCAACCTTTGAGTGGTCCTTCCTGCAGTCTCTCCAGACAACCCCAAAGAAGGAACCTGTCTGGGACTTGAGGATAGAAGTCATTTTAGATGCTGTGGGCAAAACGCTAAAGCTGCTTGAGGGGTTATGGCACATGGTTCCCAATTTCCAGAGGTGCTGAGCAGCTCCCACAAAAATTAGCCCCCCAGAAATAAGCGTTGCTGCTGAGGGGATCAGTGGGGAAAACGCCTGATTCCCTCTGCAAATCCCACAGCAGATAACTTGGGCATTCTAGAAACGGCTGACATGCTCCCGTAGTAGGCAGGATTGAGTTTTGTGTTGCTAAAACAAGCTCTGTGACATCTGTCTGAGTGCCATACTGTAGGCAAAGGGCCCGTGCAATTTGCCATCAAAGCTCATGTGTTTCATGCCTTTGTCACAGCAGAAATATTGAATTTCATGGGCTGATCGCAGCTTCCTGGAAAAAGAATCGTTTTAAAACCAGACAAATGATGCAGAGACTTCCAGGTAATTATTAGAGTAGATTGTAGCAATGAACTCGGATGGATATGGATCAGTACTGCAGAGTGCTCAGTGCACCGAAAAACGTCGTAGACTGCTAAGGAAGGAGCCCATCTCCCGTGACTAGAGACACACGAGCTGCTGGCAGCCCAGCTCCCAGAGCTGGCTTGTTCTCATTTTATTGTAAAGCCTGGTGTGTCAGCAGCACCAACACCCCTGGTACTGGGTGCCCAAGTGCGTGCTCTGCATTGCTGGTAGCACCCAGGGACCCGGTGGGACTGCAGCCCCGCTGCGTCTCAAAGTTAAAGCTTGTGTCCAGGAAGGAGATGAGCTGGTTCTCAGCATCTTCCTGCCCGTACTGCTTTCTCTGGCGTACTTGGCGCTGTGCAGAGGTGCCCTTGGGCTTCTCCTCCGCGGTGCCTTGCCAGGAGCTGGGCGTGAGGATGCAGGGTGGGCTCTGTGCCCGAACGGCCCCGGCAATCAGCAAGGCTTAGGCAAAGCAGCAGTAAAGGGAGAGCACATCTTGTTGAGGTTGATTCATCAGCGCAGTTTTAGGCATAATGGGGAAGCCTCTGGATCATGTAATTGCCCATTTCAACCTCAAAACTGCGTTCAGCTTAATTGCAATTAAAGCAGCACTCCGAGGAGCAAAATCAGCAACGGGCTGGAAAGAAAAAGGATTATTTTCTGTTGTGCTGTGGCTCAGCTGCAGAGTCCCAGATTCCTGAAAGAGAGGATCCTACCAACCTCCCCAGCGCGCAGGCAGCCCTGTCTTGCTCTCCGGGTTAGGATTTTTATTTCGTGCCTGACCTTGGTATTTCTTTAGCTTCCAGCATGTACTGGCACTGGGTTAGCTGGGGTAACACCTCCCAGTCCTGCGTCTTCTTTTGTGTTTGTCGTCCAGACAGCTTCTGAAAAACTAACAAGGTTATCTTTCTCTCTGTCCTCCTCCATCTAATAAGGGAACTGCTGTAGGGTTTGTTTTTTCCCAGCCCATCAGTGCTATATTAAAATGCCATTGAACAACACTTCTGCACTTCTGCCCCTCAAATTCTCCCATCCTGCGAGCAGGCACTCCTCAATTCATAAACCAGCCATTTTACAGAGTTTGAAATGTTTCTTAGCTCATGCTCTCCCCATTCTTAATGATTTTGTGCTTACTGACTTCCATCCAATTTTCCTAGCTCTTTCTGGGCTTAAGCCCAAGCTGTCCTAGATTGCTAGCGAAGACACGAGTAGCATTTCTCAGTTCCTGCTTAGTCTATGACTATCACTTCCCACAAGCAACTGCAGCATACAATTTTATTGCTTTTTTGCCGTAATATCACAAACTACTTACCTCGTCCCCTGTCTCCCTCACCCGACAGCCTTATTCTGCACTTGCTCTTTCTGAGGCACCCACGGAGTTGTTTCACAGTGACTTTCTCCGAGGGAACTAGCTCACCTGTATCAAGGTTGCAGCTTGGTTTACGATCATTTGCAAATGTTTCTTCATTCCTGAAGGCACCTCACCGTTCTCTTCCGCTCTGCCTTCTGATTACAACTCTTTCCGCACCAAAGCTGCCTTCAGGGTTCGCTTACATTTGTCTCCCAGCATTTAGGTGTGTTGGTGATAACGCTAAGCTGGACTGAGCTTTCTATGTCCTTCCTCTCATTTGCGAGGCACGGATTAGGTTCTTTTTGGGTACCACCATTTAGCAACTTTTCTCCCTGCTTCCCGCTCTCCTTTGGGCTAAAAGACAGGACACTCTCAGTTATGCCTTGTCCAGATGCAAAAAACCATGTACGGCCACTTCATCCGGACACTTACAACCTCGCTAATTCCTGCTAACGATGTAACAAACCTCTCCAAATGGGGGATTTTTCCAAATCAGAAACGAAATGAGCAAACACTGTAAAAAAGCAAGGATAAACCATCACAAATGCACTTAGTCGGGATTCAATTATTTATGTCAATACTTTGTAATGAACTGAGAAATGTTCTGTAGCATATTTTGTAAAATTAATGAAGTTTTAGTACTGGAACACCTCACTGCTGCTCAGTGGCATTAAATCTTTGCTGAGTGCAGTGGGGAAGGCTCTGCATTTTAAATGCAGATTATGAAATGTGGAGATTAACAAAGTGTGGACTCCACTGCGTTCTATCAGAAGACAGCTCTATCAACAACAGCGTTACCTTGCTGTCTGCTGTTTCCCCATTGTTCCACTCACAAGCACGCCCGCACCGGAATCTCCCAAAGCTTTGTAAGGTTCTTCACCGCCTTTTAAGGCCGAGATGTCTTTATGGAGCCAGTGACGTTTCCATCAGGTCAGTGTAGATGATCAAACCAATTAAAATGCCTGGATTTCAGAGCAAAACCCACAGAGGACTTCAGCCACTCCTCTCTCTGCTGTGTCCTGGAAAAAGAGCATCTGGGCTCCCTCGCAGGACACTGCTGGTGGCAAGTTTGGGTTGCGAGCCTGTCCACGTGGACGGTTGAAGCACCGGGTGCTACAGACAGGGATGGGAATGGTGATACCCATCTGTACCCCTTGCTGCAGAGCTGTCCGCACGCGGGGCATCTCAGAGGTCTAAGCTGGCTTCCCTCCCCAGGACATGCCTGGATCTCTTGATATGGTTTTGTAGGCACGGTGGAGTTGGGTGGATGGTTGGACTTGATGATCTTCAAGGTCTTTTCCAACCTATGATTCTATGAAATCAAAGTTATTGCTTCAGTAATGTGATCAGTTGAAGATCTGGTGGGTCAGGGCTGTGCAGAGCACGCAGCCTGGCTGCTGTTCCACCAGCCCTCCTCTGTAGCCTCCTACAAGTAAGGCAGCACCACAGTCTTCCTTGGGTTCCTTGTACTTGCTGCTGTCTTCATCAGACCCATAGGAAAGACCCACTAATCCTGCTGTCTCCAAGCATTTTTCCCCCTCACTTGCTGATTATTAATTTTTCTAGTTGTACTTATTTTGGGAGAGGAGAAGAGAGACATTGAGCAGGTGATGACTCCTGCTCCCATGCTCTTCAGCCATCAAACTTCGGTAAATCCTCCTGGACACCCACAGGCATCTTCAGGCATAAGCCCCTGAATCATATTTTGGAGACCCCCTACTCCTTATGCATTGTCAGAATGACACATTTTATCCAAAAGCAAGTGTCCATTTTCTAAATCTCCACAGCTTGGCCTAAGGACAGTGTATGCTGAAGAAGGGGACCGGTGGCCAAGGGGCTGGTCCCAGGCACAGCGCTCCACAGCACGGTGGTGGAGCTGGTACCGGCATCACACTCCGGTGCTCATCAGGGAAATCTGGAGCTGGCCCTCCCCTGCAGCCCCAAAGAGCAAAACTTAAGCCGCAAGGAGGAATTTGGAATCATAGAATGGTTTGGGTTGGAAAGGACCTTAAAGATCATCTGGTTCCAACCCCCCTCCCATGAGCAGGGAGATCTTCCACCAGCACAGGCTGCTGAGAGCCCCATCCGACCTGGCTGTGATTTTGGATTTAGGTCTCATGACATATGAATTTATGTCTTAGCCCATATTGTTGAAATTCAGGAAGAACTAAAATTGCCCCAGACTCTGACTTTTAAGCGCCTTCTGCTTGGTCCATCTCCGTGCACCCGCCCCTTGGTGCAGACCACTTCATGTTTTGCATGACGGGTGCCATAAAAACCACGGCACGGCTGAAGCCGGGTGTGCGACTGGGCACGCAAATGCTCATATCGGCTGCCCGGGCGACTTGCCGGCTGTTTCCCTGCCCGCCTCACCTTCTGCCTCTCGTTTCTCTTACAGCATGCTGCCAAGGGACAAGGCACTCTACCTCACCTAAAACTCCCCATCTCTTTTCGAGGAGGCTCAGACGAAGGACACTCGAGAGGGTCTATCTTACAGACTACCCGGAGGGGCACCGAGCAAGTCATGAGGGCGAGAGAGCTACCACTGCACCTCGTCGCTGGCTTCGTTTCCAGGCTCTAAGAGCAGTTTTCTTTTCTGATTTTTGAACTCTAAAGCCTACTTTCCGTGGAAGCCCAACACCTCATTAAATCGTGAAGAACAAAAAAAAAAAAATTAAAAAAAATTAAAAATAAAATAAATATACAAAATCAACAAAAAAAAAATAGACGAAGGACACCGTTTTTCTGCTTGCCATCAGCTTAGCTACAGACTGTTTTCCTAGTGAACTGCTTTTAGACGCAGCATAGGCCCCGGTCTGGTGTCCGACAGCTTTAGGCCAGCTCAGTAGGAGGACGCACTCTTTCGACTTGCTAACAGCACTAAACTTTGTGCAAGAAAATGTGAAGTTTGTGTGAATATTGTACATGCAAAGGCCTTGGATGTCTGGCGAAAAAAAATACAAAAAATAAATAAAAACTATTGCTAGGTAGGTGGGGGAGAGAGAAGAAGGCAAAATATGAGAGGGAAAATGTGAAAAAGATCATGAAAATATAATTTGTTGGATAGTTGTAAGTAGTTTACTAAGTGTTTTAGAGCTGTGCTAAAGACATCTTTAAGATTTTTTTGTGAAAAAAATTAGTAGTTTACTTTATAGTAAAAGCATTTTATATTAATTGTAGCACATTTTTTAGTTATACATAGAAGGGAGATGTGTATAAAAAAACCAACAAAAAAAGCCCGCCAAACTTGTTTCTATTATTTGTACAGCAAGAAATGGACAATTTATATCCATGTTGTATGGCATTATTATATTTTTTCTGCCATATGTCCATCTATTTAAAAATTGCTGACAATGATTTTTGTCTATTTATGAAAGATTAGAGACCATAATTACAGTTTCTCATAAGGTGCATTTTTGGGTTTTTTTTATTTTTTATTTTGTTTGACGGTGCTGCTTTCGCCGCACCCGGCACATTCGGTTCACAATGCTTATCTTACCTTTCTTTATAATAAAACGTCTGAAAAGTAGAACTGAAGCAGTCTCTCCTTATTCTGGGGGCTCACCCTGGAAATGTCCTGGCCGGCAAGGTCTGTGCCTTGTCCTTGTCCTCCTCAGCTTCCCCATCCCTCGCTCCTCTCCCATCACATCCTCACTTGCTTTCTCTTTCTCCTGCCTGGCTCTGGGCCAACACTACTTAATTAAATATATCTGTGACCACCCCCAGCAATGAAAGCCATCACCGAGCGATGGGAGACAGACGAGCATTTCTCTTTCGTTTGCCTGGAGAACGCCAGCTTTACGCTCCGCAGAGGACGCTTTCCTTTCTCAAGCGATAACTTCTTGCCGTATGCGTTTGCTTACACAGCTATCCCGTGCCCCAGCCCTGCCGACGCTCCTCCTTTCCGCCAGCCCTGGAGCAGACAGAAGATGTCCTCACAGATGTGGGGGTCACCAAGCTGCCTGGTGGCCGCCGGCAGATGCCCGCGAGAGCCCCATTTCCAACTTTGCCTAAGAAGCATGGATGAGGACATGAAACGGATGGAAAATTCAAATGGCTTAAGGATGGAACTGGCATTTCGATCCTTCCGTAGCAAGGATGGAAAATTTAAATGGCGTAAAGGCTAATGCGACGTGGGATTTCACACCCCAGGCCACCTGCCCGGAGGAACCCTGGTAATTCGTGTACCGTTTTAAGCCCGTTTGTAGGCGCAGCTTGGCTGTAGGAGTCTCACCGCGTTGTGTCACTGGCACACAAGTTACTGTCATTTCTTCCAGTGTGCATTTCAATGGCAAAATGTGAAGCTGGGGCACGGCTGTGTTCCTCACGCAGTGTGGGGCACCCGGTCTCCTTCAGGTCCAAATGCCACAGCTCAGATCCTGTTTTTCCCCACCGCTGCCTGTCTATGATGAAAGTGACCTTAACGTTTGTGTTGTCCAATGACTTGAAATAACTTTTTTAAGCTTTCAGACTATTTTAATAAACCAGGGAAGAGCTCACCCTTCAGTGTTAAGGGGTTTTTTGATGAAGTAAATGGTCATTTTCATTGCCTAATGGTTTTCTATGTGCCACAAGAACTTGCTGCCATGCCCTGTGCCTATTGCAAGAAGTCCTCATTAGAATACCGAGCCTCAGTGCTTGCTGGCCCACAGGCCACTGGACAGGGCAAGGAACACGGGACGGGCGTTGTACTGCTGTGTCCTCTAGTTGAGATCTGCTGTAGCATCATCCCACACACCCCGCCCGCACATCAAGTAAGACCGACCCCAAAATCCCACCCTTTGCCACCCGGAAGCTGCCAGCTTTGGCCCCATTTGGCAATGGGGAAGGCCTTCTGAGAGGGAGTGGTTGGGGGCACGGTGGGTTTGAACCAAGCAGTGCCCAGCAGACCACCCTGGATGCTGAGAGAGGTGGGGATAAAGGCACCGTGGCAAGGGCCAGCAAGTCCCTGGAGCTGCAGGACCCTGCAGAGACTTGCAGAAACCCAGGCAGGTCACAAACTCCTCCTGCAATCAGCCTGACAAAAAAAACCAAAATCTAAGTTCTCCTCCACTTCTGAGGCTGTCACGGCATCATTGCAAGGCAGTCGCGTGGCACTCCTGTCTGCTGAGAACATGCTTTCTGGGCATGAGAGGTGTGGAATGGAGACGTAACTCTGTGAATCAACTGTCATTAGAGCAGTTACACTTTTAACCCTAAGCTGCCCGCTCTGCAAGTACAAACAGAAGAAGTGCCTGTTCCTTGTCCTGTTGCCCACGGTGAATCTGTATTTTATTCTGGTGTAAGCACAGCAAACTCTTACCAGCACGGCACAACGGTTGCGGAGATGGGCAAGCGAGGAGAGCAGCTGGATAAAGCTATAAATGTGGGACGCTTCCTTGTTGGTGCCCAGCTTCAGGCCGTGAAGCTCCACTTGTATCGCTGTGATCTTCAGCCATTTGAGGAGAAAAACATGGCACATAAGAAAACTTCCTGAGGAGCAGCATGAGCAAGAACAGCTCAGCCCAGCTTGGCTAGCTTGTGGTGAGCAGATAATTACTCTGCAATATCGGAGCCAGGAGATTTCATCCAAATATGCAATTATTAAAATAGGAGGGGAAAAAGAGGGCATGAAGATGAAAAACCTACCTTGAATTCTCTCAGCAAGGAGACGGGACTTATTCCAGGGAGAGTTGTTGAAATGTAAATTTTTTTGTGTGTAGCAGGTAAGTGGCCTGGAGACTCTGAAATCCCAGGGAAGCTGCTTCCAGCCCAGGGAGGAGATCTGAAAGAGGTCTTCACTGGAAGCATCGCATTACTCCGGGTCCCAGCGCTTTGCCTTTTCTGAAGGAAGGTGCCCGTCCACGAAGCCCAGCAGCCCCGTGGACCTGCACCCCAGCAGGCAGCCCCCAGCTGCGTCATCCTTGAATTGCTGTGACAGTGGTTTTGAAGCCATTCAAAAGCCTCCACCGAGAAGGTCTCCTTGGTGGCAAGGTGACCTTGCCAATTCAGGACGGGCTGTGCAAAGCAACACCCATGTTTTGAACGACTTTCTAGCCAGCCTACCTACGTGACTGTGGGCTGGCTCTGCTTGTCTGCAGGCAGGTGGTGGCAAAGGGCTGGTGGCTGCCGTGGGGCAGCCGTGCAGGGCGCAGCGACCCGTCTCCAGCCGTGGTGACCTGGGAGCCGCCTCGGGGATGCATGGCAGTTGGCTATTATAGAGCCCAGGGCATTAATGACAAATGGTGAGAAGTTCCAGACTGCTTTAATCCCTGCTAATCTCTAAATTCGCATGATTGCAGCTGTGCTTAAATGGTATTCCAGCTGTTGGCTAATTGTCATGGACCTGGAATCGCTCCAGGGAAGCGGCTTGGAGCCAAGCCTCCCGTCCACCATCATAGCTGGCTCACAAAACAAGTCCAATCCCCTTTAGCAGGTTCAGCCCCAGCCCCATGAGCAGGCAAGGGCAGGAACCCGGGGGCAACGGGCCAGGCAGCGATGGGGTGGCTGGGTGAGCCTCTGCTTGGTCTGACTCCTCGGGCGGTTACTGGTGTTAGCAGAAAATGTGGTAGCTGGGTCTCAGGATGCATCCGATCCCCTCTCGTGCCTTGGGGCAGGGTCAGCTCTTCCTGAACCCTGCCTGTGTGCCTAACCTCCCTTTAAAAACCTTCAAATTCCAAGCAGATCACCTAAATCTCTCTCCCTACAAAGCAAATCCCTTGCTTTTGAACGTAGGGAAGAATTTATTGCCTTCCTTGGTGTGGTAATTTTTTTTCCATATTTGAAGAAGGATATTGGCTTGCCCCCACCTCCTCACCTCCCTCCGGAGCAGCTGCAGTTGTGGATGTTGTGTTCCTGGGCAGGACGAGCTGCAGCGCTTCCATTTTTCACCAACGAGCACGAAGCAGATCCTCAGAAGGCTCCGAAACAGCTTTGGGGCAGGGGGCTCACCCGGGGGAGGCAGGGTCCCGGGCAGGTGTTCCCCGGCACCGGGCTGACGATGGAGAGGGAAGTGAAGAGGCACGGCAGGGAGAGACCTGGCTAATTGGTTTATGAAGACATAATTAGCAGCGCTGTAGGATGCAATGGGGAGTTGAACAAACCTCATCAGCGGGACCTTGGCGGTGTTAACCCTTCGAGCACAGGGACTCAGCCCTCCGGGCTAGCCCACGCAGCCCTGGTCGGCATGGGATGGGATGGGGTGCCTGCAGGCAGTGATGCCCGGCTCTCACGGAAACAGGGGTACCCACCAGCATCCCCCTGCCCCAGCAGAACACAGCCTGGGGTGTCCCCTGGGCTGGTGGCATGCAGAAAGGGCCTGGTCTTTGCCTGTGGTTTCGCCTTGGGCACCACCCTGAGCTGTGCCCACAACGCAGGGCCATGGCCACAGGTGCCCCAGCAGCACTGGGAGGAGAGTTTGTCTTTGTTACATGTGTGTTATTATTATTAAGCTGATGGAATGGAAGGGAAAACAGTCCTGACAAGCAATATTGAAAACTTTATGCAAGAAGGATCAAAGGAAAGGACTTCATTTGACAAATCCCAGCACCCTGACAACAGCAGCATGTGCTGGGAGCAGAAGTCTTGTGCCAGCCCCAGCAAAGTCATGGTCCTCCACCAAGGGCAGATGTGCACCTCGCCAAGTGTTGCCATTCCCCAGAGGTGCCATCAGGGTTAGGGCTGCTGTGCGGTGCTGGTGGTGAGAGTGGCAGTCCTCGCTGTGCTCCTGCTGGAAGCACAGTGGTCAGACATAGAGCGGGTCCGTGGTGAAGGAAACACGCACCAGCACTGGGACCCACCTCCTGGGACAGCCCCCACGTACAGCCCTGGGACCCTCAAGCTCATGCTCAGCAATGCCAAGCAACCAGGCAAAGAATTTGTATGTTGGACCCAGCGCTGGCTGCTCAGCACCTCCAGCTCATAGCCCCTGTGCTTCACAAAGGTGGTGGCCACCATCAAGCACTTCCACCTGTGTCATGACCCAGCCCATCAGCACACGCGAGGGGTCAATGGCATCCTTGCTGCACGGTGCAAGTGGCTGAAGTAGTTGGGCTACGAGTCTCATCAACAGGAGCTGCTGCGCTTTGCCTGCCCTCTGCCCACCGCTGTCACCACGTGGTGGAAAGGCTCTACCCATCAAGCAAACATGACATGAGGCATCTTCGCCATCTTCCAGAGGACAGAAAGGCCCAAAAGGGAGGCTGTGTCTTGCGGTGATGAACTACAGTCAGTTTGCTTCCATTTCATACGCTCCACCCTGCAGTGGGGCGTTTGTGTGGCCTGGTCCGAAATACGCAGCAGCATCTTAGTGGCTAATCACACAGCGCAGAGTGCAGGCAAAGTACTTACTCCAACACACAAGGAGTGCAAAATCGCTGGTTCAAACAATGATTTTTGAAGAAGAGAGATGGGGGGAATAACAATTCTTCTGGATGAAATACTGTGCTGGCCAGAAGGGCAATTTAGAGTCAGATTTGAGAACAAATTTTTTATCACTGTATCCTCAACTCTTCTTGACATTCAACTGCAATTTGATAAATCAGCATAATACCTGGAACAGTAATTGCTGTAGATTTTATTCCTAGTGGGGTTACTTTATTACACTGCAAGCACATTAGAGCGATTCCTGTTGCTCTGCCATTATTATTTGTGGGGACAGAAGGTCAAATAATGCAGAACTTACTAGGTGGTATTTTTGCAGATGATACTGGTGAGCTCGTTTGCAGGTATTAGTGCGGCTGAATGACTTGTTGCTCAGCCTCTCCATCCCAGCACCCCCATGGCTCCTGCCAACATGCTGCTTTGCTCTTCTGCACACATTCATGCTCCCATCATGACTCCAAGGCAGCAAAAGGCTGGGAACCCACTAGGGACTCTCTGCCCAGGATTTTGTTTAATTATTTCCCTAGGTAGCTCCTTACCTATTGCTCCTTATTTGCCTGAGTGGGATGACCAGATTTCCTAAAGCCAAAAGAGATGCTGTGGGGCTGTGTGCTCTTCTGCCTCCTCCCAGCCAGGTCCCTGTGGGAGGTGGGCAGGCGCTGCTCACTATCCCATGCCCCGTTGGCATGGAAAGCCTGGGGTCTCAAAGTCCCCCACCCTTGCCAAGATCCTCAGGGTCTTCATGCCTCTGCCAGAGGGGACTCCCCCCGCTTCCCTCCTGCCCTGACTCCCTCACCATATCACAACTCGGAGCCCTCATTCCCACAGCTCCCGGCTTAGAGGTCCCCCCAACCCCCTCCACGGTTCACCACCAGTACCACACCTCTGCCACCATGGCTCTGCAGTGGTTGAGGCCACAATGGATGGAGACACCTAGGCCAGCTTTAGGACAGGGATAAATGAGGAGGTAATTCAAGGAAAGGCCAAGCCCTGGCCCACTTGCACCATGGTGTGACAGCGTGTGGGGTGTGAGAGCGTCTTTGTTGCGCTCTGAGCCATCCGTCACTCCAGCACCGACTGCAAACTCACCCACAGAGAAGGAACACAGGGGACGAATACATCCCTCGGTGGGATCCTGAACATCCCCCCAGTCACTTGGCACGTCCCCATCCCTCCACTCCAGGAGCCTCACCCAGAGACAGGAGCAAGGACCAAGAGATGCTGCAGTGCTGTCCCCCCCCATGGCCTCACTTTTAAGGTCAGCCAGGTCGGGCACCTGCTGCTGCCTGAAGTCACTGACAGCACTCAGTGACAGCGGCAGAATGCAATTCCTCCACCTCTAATCACATTAAAATTTTATTATTGACGAAGCCTCTTGCACTGCAAGCCTGTGGGAAAGAGTAACACTTTTACTGCTCTTCAATATGTAATTAAAATACGTTTCATTGCTTTCCAGATGAACTTTTGGTCACGGGAGATAGTTATGACTATAAAATGACAGTTACTTTTGATGGGATAAAGACCATAGGTCAGTGTCTTCTGCAAAGCCAAGAGAGGCCAAGTGTGGGTGCCCTGGGCCACCCGTCCCCGCGGGGCTGGTGCTTGCGAGCAGAGGGCAGACGGAGAGTGCAGCACCCGGCTCTGGCACGGCGATCTGCAGGCAAGGCAGCAACACCCCACTGATAGACGTCCTGGGTTTGAAGCAGTTGGCAGGCTTAGCCCGGAGGAAACGAGCAGAATCAGCCCAGCTGTTAGAGGCACCGCCAGCCTGGTGACAATTTAACAGCAGAGAAATAGCCGGGCCACAGAGCCCGAGATACGTCTGTCCTAGCAGGTCTTCTGCAGCTTGGCATGTCCTTGTCTTCTTCTCACACTCATTCGCCCCGTGGCTGAGCATCCCTGCCCCGCGGCACCCGCACTGCTGGACGCCGGGCAGCTGCTCTGCCACCAGGGTTGCTCTGCTCCTCAGCCCCTCCGAACGCTCCCGACAAAGGGGGAAGCAAAAACACCACCTGTTAGCGATAAATAGCAGAAAATCCATCAGGCCTGTTGGTCTATGAGACGAGCAGGTCTCCTATATCTAGGCAGAAATGGCAGTTCCCCTCTAGATTTCCTTGTGATCCCCCATGGGCTGGTGATGTCTCACCATAGTCACATCTCAGGGATGTGGCTCCCTCCATCCCTGATTCAAACCCTCACTCTGGGCCTGTGGGAAGCACCAGGACTACTGCCTGCACCCGCCATCCGACGGGAGCAAGCGTGAGCGAGGAGGGCTGGCTGGAGAGAGCCCCGCGGGCGTTCAGAGCCATCTCCTTGCAGTCAGCTTCACGCAGTGTCCCCTTGCGCGCCAGGCAGCGCCGGCAGCAGGAAGCTGGTAGCTGGATGTCGAAAGTCGGACTGCCTTTCTCCATGCTGCTGGGGCACACACCTGACGCGCAGTCGTTTCTGCCTCCTGATTTGGAGCTTGTAACTCCTGCAATAAAGAGGAGGGCTGGAAGAAGTCCCAGGGATTTGGGATTTCTCCAGGAGACAGAACGGCTTGGGGGAAGTTAGCAGAGAAACAGGATAAAGGCATTTCAGAACATATTGAACCTTTTTTCTTTTTCTGGAACACACAGACTTTCGCTAGATACCATCTCCGGAAGCACTACGCTGCAAGTAGATTTATTGGCTTAGAGCACAGTTTATACTAAATTTTTTCTCTAGCAATTTACACAAAATATTTCTGTAGTTATGCAGGGAGTTTTTATAATTAGAGCCTTATTTGACTGCTTTAATTGTTGCTGGTCTTTTGGCAGATGGCTTGCGTAGCACTACCCTTTAGAGGGCTCACGCTGTCTCCCACTTACCTGAATGACTGGTGGATATAGACAAAAAAAGACATTAAGCATTCTCCCAGTTTCCCTGCCAACACTCTGGAAATGGCACATGGAGAGGCTCTTTCAGCTTCTAAAATTATCAAAGGAAAAAGGTGGGACAGGACGGCCTTGAAGGCCTTTTCCACCCTCAAAACACATCTCCTGGGGGTTTCTCGCATCACCTCGATCACCGGGTGAGCCTTGTGAGGAACCACAGCTTTGCTGCCCTCTCTAGGGAGAGCCAGCCTGTAAAGTGAGGCTGAATTAACGAGACCCAGAGCAAGTCACACTAACTGCCCTCAGCCTGGGCAAAACGGGCTTCAGCCCATGAATAGTCCCACTCACCACCATTGCCCAGGTGGGCAAGTCCCAGTTTCCCCACTGGAGCTTCAGCAGTGCTCACAGGGGAGCTAGGTACTTCCCAGGGCCGTCCCCTTCCCTGGCACGAAAGAGCTGGCTCAAATCAGGTAGGAAAAAAACCCCACCCGCATAAACTCCCCAGATTTTGGGGAGTGTTTCTGCCAAAATACCATGGGCACTCAGGGTCTTTCTGAGTAGTCAGTAATTGCACTGGAAATGTTCACAGACAAGAGCCTACATCAGGTTTGGGGCTCCAAATATCAAGAGAAGAAATAGCTAAATATCTTCTTCTGAGTAACTGAAAAGTAATATAAAGTTATGTTGCAAAACAAATACATGCTTCCCATTTTACAGATTAGAAAACTTTGATTTCTTAAACCCCCTCAACAATTCAAGACTCCCAATCAAGAGTTTCATGTTTCTAGGTTGGTTTTTTTTTTTTTTCCTTTGACCCCTTCGTAACACTGAATGCATTAGAGCAAGAAATACCCAAGAATTGATTTCTTTTCTCTGCACTGGAATGTCTCGACACTTCACTTTATTCCTTTTCAAGTTGCCATTTTTACACAGTTGCAGGCATTATTTAAAGCTATAGAGTCGAAAAGACTCAAAAGCCTGGAGAGAATAACTATCTTCTTCCCCATAAACGTTTGCCATCCACTCCTTTGTGCTCTCATTTTTGGCACAGAGGGAGAGAAGAGGAGAAACGAGAGAGAGAGAGAAGGGAGGAACTGGAGACATGAACAATTTCTTCTTTCTCAAAACCCAAAATGAAAAGAGAATGCGAATACAGAATGAGACATGAACTTTAATTTTTTTCTTCCATCTAGAAATTTCCCATGAAAAGACAATAATGCCCATGCACTGCCTCCTTCTCTTCGGCTCCTCTGAGGCACAGCCCAGGCAGGGGACTGCAGAGCCTCCCAGGGAGCGACTGAAAACCCTTTGGGTGTCTCTTGTTCTAGATTTGCATAGACATTCGCACCCTGGAGATACGGTCTCTGCAGGATGCTCCAGGTAGGGCAGCCAGGCAAATAATCAATCCAGCTCTTTAAGAGTGGAGTGAGCACAAAACGGGTCATTTCTTCCATGCTTGGATATTCTCCTGGGGGAAACTGTTGCTTCATTAGTGTGAACTGTGTAATATTGCCTTTTGTAGGTGGAAATAGCCATATTCTGCTTGACATCAGACCAGAAAGATGACTTTCTGTAGGACATAACATGGCAGAGTCTCAATCCACATGCAAGTTCAGCTCCTACACCCCTCACCGGGCTCAGTAAGACCAGCCAGCCTGCTGATGATCCTGCATAGACAAAAGCAAGTGAGGATCTTAACTGGCGTGAAGCATAACGGCGGCACTGGTTTTGGCACACCCTGCGATGAACATACAGGAGCCATCATCAGATGACGTCCAGACTCCATAAGCCTGTCTGTCCTTGGGTCGTGCTCACACTTACCCCGCAGTTCGCCCCACTGATTGCTTGGGCTGCTACCCAAAATGCGAAACTTCATGCCTAAGGGTGTAACGGCACAGCCTGAGCACTACAGGCCTGATTCAAAATGCACTGCAAGGAACAGATGATCCTTCACTGCTTTTGGTGGGTTTTCGCTCAGGTCAGCTTTAAGCTGTAGCATGGAAAGTTTTTGAGCACCCTGATTTTCAAACCACCACCTTTGCACCAAGCCAAACCACCAGAGAGGCGCAGAGAGCCCCCGGCATCGGTGGGCACAGACCACAAGGTTCAGGTTTATTCACGTGCTCAGGCAGGAGGTCAACCCACGGTCACCCTGCCAAGATGTACTGGTGTTTACAGCAGTATCTGCCACGGCAGGGCTTGGTTTCATGGCTGTGTTCTGGGCCCTTGCACCACTCAGCATCAGCTCATCCCAGCGCGCAAGGCAGGCCAAGGGCGTTGCATGCCGAACAGCCTCGATACTGGGACCAGTGGAGCACACAGAGCTGAGCTGCCAAAGCTCCCCGGTGCGTTTCTGCGCAACTTTTTAAGAAAATCAGTTCATTCTGGGAACAGAAAGAGTTTGCCTTTGCAAACTGGCAGCTCCACTCAGTTCTGCATCCCCAGGACCTACCATGAAGGGGGCTGGTGTAGCGATGGTACCATTCAGTACCATCAGGGTTAAAAAGGGTTTAGAGACATTCACGGACAACAACCCTGTAAGTGAAGCCCAAAGGTATTTGGACATCCCTGCTCAGTGCCACAGCTGCAGGTGCTGGTGGATTGCAGGCAGAACAAACTGCAGGATACGGCCAGGCCCATGTGCTCTCCCAAAATACCATCTCCCACCACTACTTCTGGAGACATGGACCATCTCTCTGACCCTGCACACCATGGGATATCTGTTGCAGAGAGGTGCAGTGGTACTCTGAGCTCCCTTGAAGCCCTGCCTTGTGTTATCAGGACCTAAGTATTTGCCCCAGGATAAGTACATCACGAACAGAATCCCATTAAATGCTGCCTGTCTGGGAACTGACTTGACCTTCCCAGGTGCCTCCATCTCAGAGGTGCAAAGGAACTGTTTGGCTGTGACAAACTAACCTGAGCGAAGGTTTTCCTCGAAGCCAGATGATACGGTGCATGCCTGAACTGCTGGTGCTTAGCTGGCAGTTCCTGGAGAGTCACAGGAGCCTTCTGTTCACGCAGCTTTTCACTATTCCTCCTAATTATAATGTTTTAGGCATGAAATCTGCTCTGGGGATTTGAGCAGCAGTGAATATAATCTACTGCCAACATGCCTGCGAGCACACACAGGGCTGAGCGGGGCAGGGCTGGGGGACAGGCAGGGCAGGGCTGTCACCCCACCTCGCAGGCAGCTCCGGGGCGCACCGTCACCGGGGGACTCCTGTTTGAGGCATCTTGATGGGGAGCAAGATGGGCAGGCCTCAGTTTATTCACTTCTCTGGGAGTAAACCACAGTCAGTAGTCAGGCTGCCAAACCCTCTAGACAGCGGCTGCGGTGCCGGACAAGGCTCTGCCCACAGACCCACACCCGAGCCGGGGAACCTCGGCTGGCTCAGGGAGACATCCCTGATTTTTCCCTGGATTTTCGCACCCTCACCAAAGCGTTGGGTTGCACCTGCCTGGAGGCGTCTCCCCTGCCCGCGGTGGGGGTGCCGGCAGCCTCGGCGTTCTGCTCCGGCATCGCCGCTGCGCTGCCGCGCTCGCTCACTTCAGCGCTGTCACTGGCAGCTGAGCACCAGACAGCCGCTCGCTCGCTCCTCCTCCCCGCAGTGGGATGGGGAGGAGAATGGACGAAAAGCAAAGCTCATGGGCTGAGATACCATTTAAGAAGATACCAAAGGAAGGAATAATAATTATAATGATAAGAAAGAATATGCAAAATGAGCCATACACAACACAATTTTTCTTATTACCCCACGACCGATGGCACAGCCTGTCCCCAGGCAGTGATCACAGAACTTGCACAACTCACACAACTCTGGCAACTCAGGGAATCCTGCCCCCAAGCCAGCCCCCATTTACATACTGGGTATGACATCTATGGTATGGAATATTTCCTCCAGCCAGCTTGGGCTGGCTGCCTGTGCTCCCTCCCAGCTCCTGCCCACCTGCTCATCAGCCGAACATGGGAAACTGGAAAAAAGTCCTTGAGTTCTTAGCAACAACTAAAAACATCAGTGTATTATCAACATTCTTCCAATACTAAATCCAAAATACAGCCAGATACTGGGAAGAAAATTAACTCTGTACCAGCCAGAACCAGGACAAGCACCCTTATTCCGAAATCCCCAAGGCATAACAGGACCTGGGTGCTACATGGAGCACCCTCACCCCAGCCTTGTCGCCCCGGCACGGGGGATCCAGCCCCTCTCCCCCAGCAAACACAGAGTTGGGATGGAGATGGCCCAATAACAGCTGGGGGGAGGAGAAGAGCCATTCAAAAACTTGAAAAAAGCTCTTTGCTAAGAGAACTGCTGGTGGGAACCCAGCAAGGAGCTCCCAGAAGCAGAAGACCCCCATGCCGCAAGCCTTGGGCTGCTGGCTCCGGCCACTGGGGCTGCGGGAGAGGCGGCGAGGGACACAACGACCAAAAAAGGCTGGAGATGGTCAGAGGCTCGACCAAGCACCACCATTTCGGGGTGCGCAGCCCAGCACCCCAACCCCAGTTATGCAAGCGCAGGACAGAGGTTTCCGGTGAGATTTGCAGGGGGAGAAGGAGCCCCTGAGGTGCGGAGGTCCACCTCCCCCCGCAGACCTTTCCACTCACAGTTTGACAGCATTTTCTTCTCAGTTTATTATCTTGCGGTTTGAAACAATACAGGAAGGATGTAGGTGTTTGCAAGAAGAAAGAGAAAGAAGAGGGGGGAGGGAGGAAGGCTTGCCAGCCGCTGCAGGGCTTCTCGGCGGGTGTCACTTGCTGGAAACTGCTTGCCCACGCGCATTATTAAAGGTGATGAAATTAATCTGGGGGAGAACAGAGCAGAAAAGGGTCAAGTTCCCACCAGAGCTGGTCTGGGAGGGGCAAAGATGCTCTCATGAGTACCCTCAACCATGGACGATGGGCATCCTCCATGGCAGCCCAGGCTGGTTCCTCTGCTGCTGGGGATGAACCGGGAACGCAGCGGAGACAGGATGGAATTGAGGAATTAGAGTGGCCAGGAGCAGGACCAGGCGTAGGCAGCCCCCAGCCAACCACCCAAGGAGTGCAGGAGGCCCAGCAGCATGTGGAGAGCCTGGGCAAGGCGCTGCCAGGAGCCCGGCTGCTGCGGGCCAGCCCCCGTGGATTTGCCACGAAACACTTGGTGGCCAAAGGGATGCAGCTTGCTACTGCAGCCTCCGTAGGTCCCAGGAAATTCTGTCTGCCATGCGCTGAGCGCTCAGGAAGGAGGGAAAGCCGAGTAAGGAACAGAGGTGAGCACTGCATCTCACCTGGTAATGGGGAACGTCGCAGGAACAGCAGCGAATGGGTCTGAATCAGGAGCACTCTGGTCAAGCACCACATTTCTACTACGCGGTAGAGTTCTGACATTCCTCCTAAAGCAGAATAGAAACAAGTATTTGTGTAAAATTCCCCATATTATATCTAACATCTTATCTTCTAACATATTATATCTAACATCTTATCAAGAAACCCCACCAGACCAGCATTATTTTGAAAACTTCACTTTGGAAAAACATTTTGGAAAGATGTCCTCATCTTCAAAAGTATTTTATTGCATCGGCATTACGTTGCTGGCGTGTCTCCAGGTGGGCTGATAGCAAAACAGCAACAAATGCTCAAACTAGTATTATCTTTTTTCCCAACAGGAACCCCTCCGGGCTGCACAGACCACTGTGGCTGATCTCCAAAGTGCCGGGCACCCCACGCAGGCGACCACCCCTCTCCCGCGCCCAGCCCGCCTGGGACGCCTGGCTCCCTGCCGACGCAGCTTCCCCCGCAGGGTTTTGTCCCAGGTCCGCAGCGGGCTCCAGCCGCACAGCCCTCCGAACCACACGGCCGCTCGGCTCCACTTCAGGGGCCCGGGGCACCCATGCCCAGGCACTCGGCGCGAGCCCCGTCCCCGCGGGAGGGACCCCGGTGCCGGGAAGGGAGCTGGCAGCTCTCCAGGGTGGGACTGGAAAGGTGTATTGCTGCTTCGGTGACAGGAAAGCTGTTCTCTTGAGCGGCGTTATCTCATCTATTTTGCAAATACAAACGTGATAGAAATCTGCAAAATAAGGAATATGTATTAACTTCTGAAAAGTTTTGACTACATATCATTATCTGTAATTTCACTGCTTTGATTTGCATATTCATAAAAGAAACATACAGCGCGGATGTGTCAAAGGCTTTCAGATGAACGCGAACAAAACCGGCAGACTTGCAAGCTCAGTTCTGCAGTAATTGCCAAGCCGCCTGCGCTTTCCCTGATGTCAGCGCAACATTTTGTCCCTCAGCTCGCAAAGCGCTCCCTAGGTCCTGCTCCGCTCTGCTCAGCCCCGAGGGCGCGAGCAGAAGCACTTTGGCTGGGCGATGCACCTTTACGTGCGGGAAGAGCAACCCAGTTGGGTACCACAGAGGTCCACAAGCACCAGCGAGACAGCTCGGTGGGTTCCCAGCCCGGACGCTGTTATTTTGGCAATCCCAGCTCCAGCAGCACTGAGCATCCACCAACAAGCGAGGTGACATGACAGGAGATGCCGGGTGGGTGGGCTGCACCCTGACGAGCTTTAGGTGCTCAGCCTGTACGTGCCCTGTCCCACCCCTGTTGGTGGGCACTTCTGGAGGTGTTGGGCAGCCCTTGTTTCTCAGCCGTGCGACACAAACAGGCAAACCTGAGGCTGCCGACCCCGCCGAGCGCCGGGGAGGTGGCAGCGCCTGCTGCACAGCTGATAGCAAGGTGATAAAAAGCACGAGTGACAGCTTTTAACTTATTTCCACGCTTTTAAGCTGTTGAGTAGGTGAAGCAGCTACAACTGCCACTGCACCGAGCCACTCTTTGTGCTGTTACTCTCGGTATCGCAGTGATGTTATTCCAGTACTTTTGGGGCGCTTGTGATTCATATCTGAGTCTCTTCATCTTTGTAATACACCTGTACCAAACGCTTTCCTTTTCCTTACCCGCTCCCTTCAAAGAGGAAGGGCTCATCAGAGATGGGGTCCCATGCTTTTGCCCGCACCCCTGGAGAGAAGCAGCACCCCACCATGTCTGGGTGTCCCCGGGCTCTACAGGCGCCAACATCCCCCCAGCCACTTGCACCCAGCTCCAGCAGCACCCGATGGTGCAGAGCTTGTCAAGATGCTTGGAGAAATGCCAGTTGCTGTTGAAGGAAAGCAGGTGTGGCAGCAGGAAAAAGAGAAAATATTATTTTTCAATTTCCCTCTGACATTTTTCAGGCGGGGAGCAGCGCGTTTTTTTAACAACAGAGAGCAAAGCAGAGCTGACAAGCTCCGACATACGCTGGTCTTAGTGTTGTTTTGGGTAGAGAGTGTGAATGTTCGGTTACGAAAATAAAATGCTCTGGTTTTCAAAGCTGAACCCTTCCCCCTACAGCTACCAGAAAGTTAATGACTTTGGCCAGATTTTACAGGAACGTTTGGTTGAAGGCACTCATGCTGAAAAGGCACCTGTGCTGTTCACTGGCTGTTGGACCTGACATGCTGAGACAGAAAGAGTCTTCCCCACATCATCCCCGTGCTCATGGCCACATCTCATGCTCCCCTCAGATGTGAGCCAAGGGGAAATCTGAGTTTCTTGGGAGATTTTGAGACCACCCTTGAATGTGGCTGAGCTCAGGCTTCTCCATGCCTGGCCAGCACTGACCCCGGCCACCATCTCACCCCAGGGACAGGACATCCCTGGACCAGCACCATGCCCTGGAGCAGCCTTCTGCTGTGGGTACATCAGCAATTTTGCTTAACTGCTACAAACATTTTTTTTTTCCTGTCACCAAGCAGATTTTATTCTAGGACATAAATAGGTTTGTCTCTTTAGAGAGAAAATGTAAACTCAATAAGCAAAGGTGCATTATCAGGTGAATACCTCATGGCCATAAACAACGCTGTGGGCTTCCTGCGTTACTGGCGCTGGGCTGGGAGCAGAAGTGGGAAGGAGCTGGTGCATAGGGGGAGTTTGCAACAAGATGTCCGGTTCTCCTCAGAAATGCTCCCAAAATATCCCACAGGCACCTGAGACTCGGAGTAGGTGAACGTGAGGGACAAGGGGAGATGGGCCAGCCCCAGGCTATCAGGATGAGGGGTAATCAATCCCACTTTTCTTACCTCACAGAGCAAGAGGAATGGTTGACTGGAAGGATCTCAATCTTTTCTCTCCCAAAAAAACCCTGCAGGAGTTCATGCCCAGCTTCAGACGCCAGCCCAAGTGAGTTTTTTGATGGCCATCATGGCGCCCAGCTGAAGGGAAGACAGGAGCTGCATTTTGTAAGACATCTGCTGAGACGTTGAACTGGATCAAAAGAGCAACAGACAATCCCTAAAAGGGGAAATTCCAGACAGACATGTTTGTGGCAGACCAGCGGGGCTTACTATGAGATCGACTTCATAACTATTAGCAATTATTTACAAAACTTTTCTATTTTTTAGGGCCATTCACAACGAGAGAAGGAGATATTTTATTTGTTTCTGCAGCTGCTGTTTGGAGATATGCCAGTATTGCTAGTTCTTCGCTTTCGAAGGGAAACAGCGGTAGATCTCCCTGTTTTCCACCTCTGCTCCTGCCGGCTCATCCCCTCCAACCCTGGGCCACGCCACAGGGCAGCCACTGGGACACAGGGCAGAACCACCAGCCAAAACCTCCCCATGACCTGTCACCCTGTCCCCTCCTGCCAAGGCAAAAGCTCTTGAAAGAGTGAACCAGCAAGGAACACGTCCTCCATGAGACATAGCTTGCTGCTTCCTTTTCCAGCCTTGACAGCTCTTCCCCTCCTTGGTTGCTGGATGGGGACTGAGACATGGGAAACGCTTTGACTGTCCAAGGAAAGCTTCAGCTGTCATGTGCAAATGCTGCTGATGCACGAGTAGGTGCTGGTTTAACTGGGACGGGGTATGGTAGGGTGATGGGAGTCAGCCCATCGCTCGGAGCAGAATCTGGTACCCTGACTGCTCCTACTTCAACCCAATGTAGCCGAATCCCCCCTTCCTACCCTTTAGATCGGAGACAGATCCTGCGAGTAGGACGTTTTCTCCAAGCCTTTTCATGGGAGGGAGAGACCAAGTGGAAACAAGTGTTAGTGCTTCAGCATTGGCCTTGGGGCTGAAGCATCTCCTGTCCTAAAGGCACCCCAGGTGTGGAGGGCAGGTCCCAAGCAGACTCTGGCATCACTTCAGTGAAGTCCACCTGCCACCCATGTCACTACTGCAGCCTCCCTGGCAAGGGGATGGGTTCACATCGCAGCTGGGGAAACCAGCCAGCAGCCCAGGGAGCCCCCTGCACCCCTAAACTGCAGGGCCTGGGGGAAAAAACGTCACCCCCAGCTCTGCAGGCAGCAGGGCTGGAGGGGAGGGAGGCTGCAAAGCACAGCCCCGGGCAGGAGCAGGGCTGAGCTGGACCTGCCACGCTCCTGCTGCAACGGCTGAGGCTAAACCCAGCCCCAGACACGGGGCTGCTGGTCCCTCGGCGTTACAGGGCTCGGCATTTTCTTTTTTCACACAGCTGCAAAGCCCCTCCTCTGGCTAGTGTCCAGCTACTCACGTGAAGGCAAAAAATAAGCTCGCCTTTTGGTTTTAAAGGGAAGCCTGAAAATGGAAACGCTGCACGCTCAGAAAGCAAAACTGAATACCCAGAACTCAAGATGTAAGATTTTAAAAACAGATTTCTCTCGTCACCCACCCAATGGGTGCCATGAATGATGATTTTTGAGCATTCAGCACCAAGTCCGGGTTACCAAGCTCTACCGGCAACTGCCTGGGCCCGGAGGGCAGCCCAGGTCACCGGAGCTGGGGACAACACAGCCCAGACACGCGGGGCTGCCCTCGCTGCACCTGCACCCTCGCGATGCTCTGGCACGCTGGCCGGAGGCTGGACACACGGACTTTCTGCGGCCAGGGTGTTGGGGGAGAGGTGTGCTAATAAGCAGAATCAGGGACACGCTGCGTTTCTCAGAAAGTTCACCCAGGGCTTTCCCTTTTCTCACACAAACAGCAGCCTGGGAAGGTCTGGGGCAGGCTCTGGGCTTTGCAGCGATGTTGGGGGGGTGCACCAGGGGTCCCTGGGGCAGCAGAGCCAGAGCAGGCAGGACAAGTCATGGGGTTCAGGTCTCCAGCTAAAATCTTTGCATGCAGCCGAGTGCTGGGGAACATTCGACTTCGCCCATGTCCCCTCCACACCCAGTCCCCAGGGTCCCT
>Ga0065711_1031780_pt1 | contig 28747 bp, 12 predicted proteins | sample Hoacrofraction12_FD_59098 | JGI IMG/M metagenome (GOLD analysis project Ga0065711, IMG submission 59098) | Hoatzin crop microbial communities from Cojedes, Venezuela - Epithelial fraction 12 v2 (version 2) | ecosystem: Host-associated > Birds > Digestive system > Esophagus > Crop | place... | reverse complement strand
CACAGTCCTCCTCGACCAAGGGAAAGTCGTCCTCTTTGTAGGCTTCTTCTCTTACCTCCGGGGCCTGGGATTCCTGAGGGCCAGTCTTAGCACTGAAGACTGAAGCAAAGAAGGCATTCAGTAGCTCTGTTCATAGTTTATTAATCTTTTGAAGTCACTAAGAAGATGAACTGGCACCAGAGGCAGGGTTAAAGAAATAAGATTAAAAATTAAGACAAAAGTTATTTTGAACCTTTAAATGGGTTTGCTATGACCACATCTACTTCTTGCATAATAATCTAGGAATAGCTCATCTTTGTATAGATAGATGATCAACACAGATGTCCATTCCTCCTACTCAAGCTGCACAGGGAAATGTACTAATTATGTAAGACTAGACTATCCACAAGACTCATGGAATAAAAATTACTCAATGAGCCATGTAAAATCTATTGACACAGTTCTTAAATTCTGCAAGCCCTTCCCTGCCTTCCTCAGAGCTAAAGCTGTACTGGGGTAGATTTTATTTTACGTTGCCTGCACATCTGATCTGTTGACTGAGCTTGCATATACATACATATCAGGTAGAAATATTCAGGACATAGCGATGCTTAGGTTGTAATGATATAGGTCAGAAATGCTTAGGTTGTATTGACATTGTTTAATTTTAGGCCTGAGTACCCTGCATAAACACTGCATGCCTTACTAATGACAATGCCCTTGAAGAGTAGCTAACAGAGTGATAAAAGCAGAACTTCCAGCCCAGAAGGTGCCAAAAGCTGGATGACTGATGAAGAAGCATGAAGTCAACAAAGATGAAAGGTAACTAGGGAAAAGGTAAAGGCGGCAGGGGGAGATCGCAACCACTGACTCAATTCAGAACCAGAAAGACTGCAGCCCCCAGCTTGCAAGCATGCAGTAGTTAAGTAAGCAGGGTGTATACCTCTGAGATAAACGGGTAAAGGGATGAACCAATCAAATGCAATGAATAATTGATTTGTTTTTGTAAGAGTGTATAGTCGTTGTGACTCTGCTAAGTGGGGTGTTAGCTTTGTGGAATGATCACCTAGCACCCATGTCTGTGCAAATATGCAGTAAAGACAATACCTCTGCTCTGTGTGTACATTGGCATACTGCACAGGGGGTAAACAATCCCACTTTTGGGACAACATACGGACCTGAAGTAACCAGGAAGAGATATGATATGATATGTCTGGGGCACTTGCATGCTGGTGACAGAACAGATTCATGTCCATTATGTGACTGCAAGAATTACTTGTTTTTGAGAGCATGGGGGTACCTCCACAACAATTACTTTACCTAGATTAGCAGAAGTCGTTTTCCATTTTTTCTCCTATGTGAGGATTTCTCCACGTCAACTGCTGAATTTTCAGAGGTATTGACTCCTGTTTTTCCCAGAGACCTCAGCTGGATTCTGGATGCCCAGCAGCTCTGTAGAGCAGACCTTGTTTTTCTACGCATATTATTGAAATTCCCATGAAGTCAAGAGGATCTGAGAGGGAGCTGCAGTCGGCCTTCGATTAGCTTGCCTGTCCACGGCAAAACTTTTGCTGCTGTGCTCTTTTGTTCCTGCAAACCAATTCCTGAAAACAACTCTTAATTTTGGCAGGATTGCTGTTTGAAGTGAGGAATGTTCAGGCATGGGAATCCTCTCAGGACCAAATCCTCTGTCATCATTGAATAAGTAGCTTTGTATTCTGCTCTATGGACTACAGCAGGTCAGCATCAGCGAAGAAATCTCCCACAAGGGTACGTTCCCTTCATTCCTTCAAATAATTTTGACTGAATTGTACTCTCAAATAACAGTGACTCTTTACAATTCAAATGTAATTTCTGTTAATATGGCTGCGCAGCAGTTCAAGAGGAAAATACACTGAAAAGCACATCAAGGAGGGTTTAACAACTGTATTTTCTAAAGGTTATAGAAAAAGCAGGTGAGTAGGGTATTCTGCATGTCTCCCATTTCTCTTGTCCCTGCTGACAGCAGTAACTTAGGTAGCTGTGTAGAGCTTCTATTGCTCACTGCAGAATTAAAGATTTTGAAGAAATTTGGTTGACTTCATAGCTTGTTGAGAAACATGAAGCTTGCTTCTCTGCTCTGTTAAAAAAGTTTAGAGCAATTATTTGAGATATCTTAATTAACTAACTGCTCTATAGCTCTTCAATCTCTTTAAAAACACACAAACACTTGCACAAAGTGATCCATATATCTCTAGCACCCGCAGAAGGAACCTGAGGAAAATTGGGATCCTCTCTGAAGGCTTTTTTAATTGAGTTTGTTGCACTTATGTGGGCTCAATCTGTCTAGATGCATAGGCTAACAGTGGCCTAGCTTCTAGGTACATGATTCCCAGAGTAGAAAAGGCAGCCCTGAATCATTAACTTTATTTTCCTGTTGCAGTGCAACTAAAGTTATGGGCCTCAAAATGTGCTTTGTGACTACCAAACCAGTTTTGTGCTGGACTTCATGCTTCAGGAAAGGGATAACTAAGTCACCTTAGAAGAAATGTCAGTAGAAGTGAGCTACATGTGAAATTCCACCCCTTTCCAATTCTTCAGATTCACCAACAGCCTTCAATTAAGTACCTATGTGAAGTGAGGATTTGCAGTTTAGAGTTGTCTCACCCATAATTCTCTGCCTTTTTCTCAATGACGAACAATTTGTTGGAAGGACTTAGTCTTCAAAATTCAAATATCTTAAATTGGTCACTCTGAGCATATTACCTACGTGAGAACCTTTGAGAAAGGTTTTCCATCTGGAAAGAGGGTAGGCTGTTCAGTCTAGTAGGCATCCTATAATAGATAAGGAAAAAACTCATCTGACTGGCTTAGTCGGCAATGAACTTAGCTCATAATTCACTCAAAGAGGAAGAAAAAAGATCAGGAATGGCTTCTGAGTGCTATTAGCTTGTTTGGAGAAATATATCACTGGTTTAAATATGTCTTTTTATTTTATCAGTCTAAAAAGGGAATTTCTCCTTCTCTCTTCCCCAAAAGAAATGGTCAGAAAGGAGATTTCCCACCCTTCAAGACAACTTTGAATATATTTTCTATTTATTTGAAGTATTAATTTACTGTATTAATTTGGGGGTTGGACTAGATGACCCTTAAAGGTACCTTCCAACAGCAACCATTCTATGATTCTATGATTTGGGAACTTGATTTATTTTAGGTCATGTAGAAATGAGTTGAACTAATGCCAGTGCTATAAAACAGGTTTAATTTTATCTCTGTCAGTCTAGATTTTCCTTCCCTTAAGGAATTTCTTCTTACAAGATTGATTCATGTTTCCCAGGCTTTAGGAACAGTAGGGAGGGAAAAATACTTGGGAGTTTCATAGCTCACTGGTTTTTATATATTTTGCCTTATTTTCACAGCTTAGGTGTGACCCAAAGTGTTTTATACTTTTCCTGTGTTTAGATGAGTGCCTGTCTACCTATTGTCAAATTCTCATCACTAAAGATTGTAATTGATGAGACAGGGAAGTTTGAAAGAACTTCTATGTGTGTTTAAACAAGCTAAGACACTAATAGAAAAGATTATGAGACAGTAAGTTACTGGTGGAAAGTAGAAAACCAAGGCCATAAATCTTTAGGTCGGAGGGATTCTCTACTCCTCTGGATAGTCTTGTTTTCTCTTTTTAAACCTGGTATGGCTTGTCTTCTAAGAAGTTATAGCGGTTAAATAGCAATCAGTAAGGGCAATACTTTAACAGAATGGTAGCACTGAAGAAGACTTCTGCTAAAACTGCTGCCTTTCTGGAAGTATTGAAGTTATCATCTTTCACACAGAACACAGAACAGGAGGAGCTTTCTTTTTTAAGCTCTGTGCTGAAAACATGCTTACTGAATGCCAAATTGCAAGGAATTCACCCTAGTGCAGAAGGCTGGAAGGCAACATTCATCATGCCAGAAGTTTCATTTGAATTGTCCTATGTTCTTCCAGAGCAATTGAATTTATGGAAATCTGATGCCCTCAGAGATGGAAGGATAACACCTCCCTTGCTCCATCTTTAACTTGGAAATATTGTGTTCTGGATGTTATAATTTTAATGAACCTCTTCATTAATAATAAATAATGGGCAAAATTCCCACAGAATAATCTGTATCCTAAACTCGCACTCAGATGAATCTATTCTGACTGCCAAATTGGCCTGATGAGAGAAATGAGATTCATCTGTGCCAAAGTTTCCACTTTAATAATCACAAATCTTCAGGTTGTCTTGTTACATCCAAAGTAGCACATCACCCATAGATTTACCTCAAATTCGGCTTGAAAAAGAGAAGTGTAAATCATTACAGAAGCATTTTTGTTTTATTTTGTTTTGTTTGTGAGTTTATTTTTCCCAAAAAATCATAGCAATCCCTGCTTGACTAACATGATTTCTTTGTTTTCCTGTGTGTCTTAGCTGTTGGCCTCTAGGATAGAGTATTCCATCTCTGGAGTCCTAAGGCCACACAGAAAAATGGAGCCTCTAACAGTCACATTTTCTATCTCATTCTTCCTTAAATATGTCTCAGCTCCCAGGATGGGCAGTTCAAAATTTCCTTCAATTCTGGTCCTGGCACTGCAATGGGGTCAAAGAGATTGTCTTCTTCTTCGTGGCCATCAGCGCTGAAACTAGAGCCCAATCTGAAGTTTAATCCATACTACTCAGTTCCTGAAACTTCTAAGCCCAGAGATTTTTAGCTGAATTAGAATTTGTCATCCTTCCTTCTGCTGGGTCCAACACTGTAAGCTTTACTGAATTCAAAGTACAGAGTTAGGCAATGAAATTCAGAATTCCAGAGTTTAACTGCAAGATATCTTGTCAAAATTTGTTCAAACAAATTACAAGTTACATGTGACAAATGTGAATATGTCCATTTAATACATCCAGGTAAGGAAATTAAAGTGTTGAGAAATTAAGAACAACTTTGACTGTAACAGCTAACACCTTGCCACATTTTCATTTCAGGATAACTTCATGTCTTCATGGTGAATACTTTAGGGTGGCCACTTTGTGACAGTGAGCAACTGCAGGTGTAGATGGAGTGTGGGTGCCTAATTTCCAAAACGTATTCTAAGGTAAGCTAGAAATAACAGAGTACATCCATTGTAGTGTGACTGGAAGACCATTTTCTGTGCGAGCTGGCATGGCATGTTCAGAGAACCATTGTCTGACTGGAGAACAAAATTCATTCATAGAGTTATTGGAGAGTAGGAAAACATATATGTGTGTATCAGTTAAATCTGAATTTCTTGTCAAGTTTTACGGTGTCATTTGTTTTTTCTTTCATGTTCCATGAATAAACAGTCAGATTTCTATTAATTCAGAGATTTGAGCATGAGCTCTTAGTCATATTTTGTCTACCAAATAGCTCACCTTTTCCCTGTCTTTCTGCAACACTATCTTTCTAGTCAATGCAATCGGAACAAGATTTACTTTTTTGAAAGGATGTTATTTGTAAGGCATAGCACAGAAGACAAATTTTGATCCAGAAAACTCATTCAAGTCAGAATTGAGCTTAATCCTTTAATATTTTTGGTCTAATACTTATTCCTACTTGGAATGAAGTTGGATGTCAGAAATGAAACATTGCTTTGAAGATGTGGTAATGGATTACTGATAGTTGGTTTGCTGTGCTTGCCCTGTTCCCCAAGCACTGGAATTTAAAGTGGTTTTATTTCTTCCTTGCTCTAGCATTTTTCAAAATCAGAAAAACTATGTAATAGATTGTCCTTCTGCTAGCTCTTCAGTTATGGCTGCTTTGCTGGCTGCTGCAAAGAGTCATCAGGGTTTAAATCCATGAAAGATTCAGGTGAAGCTTCTTAACTTTTATTAGCTTTCTTGACCACTCTTTACCAAGGGAATATGTGTTTAAAGAAAGTATAAGGTTTTTGGTTTTTCTGTTCTTCTCTGTACCTGTCTGAAACTGTTTAACCTCCGCTAAAGTAAAAGGAAGTCAGCTCATCTAAACCATCGGAGGAGCTGACATGAACACCAGTAATTGGTTATTCTTAGCATACCTCTCAAGTATGAAATTGTGTGAGGTGAAAGAAGGGGAATGAAATTCTTTTTATTTCTTATATGCTGGATTGATGCAGCAAGGCAAAAAGTGGGAGCTATCCTTCTGTGACAGGTCAGAGGAGTATTATATACCCTACACAGAATAGTTGTAAAAATATTAAAATTATTTGGCCATCTTGTAAAAACGTGGAATGTTTCCTGTTCTGCATTTACTAAATAATGTGCATTTACACTATGTAAGTGTAAAGTACTGTAAGCCAAGAAGCTGGGTTATAGCTATCTCCATGCTGTATTCCTGAAATTTGTGCACTTTCCCTTATTCCTGGCTCTTGCTCTGCTGTATAAATTGGGTCTCTCCTCTCATTGTGCACTTTCTCTTATTGAACATAGCATTATAAAGGTGCTTCTTCATGTGTAAATTACTACACAGGAGTACAACTCCTCTCCTGGTGTTACACCGCTGATGTCAGTGAAACTTCTGATGATTCTTGCCAGTGGAAGCAAGAGGACAGTCAAGGTCACTAGTCACTAGTGACTATGTTTTACTTGCTGAAGAGAATGTGGTTTTTAAATAGGATATACTAGGTGTTGTGAGTGTCTGGCTTTAGGGTAAGAGCAGGAACCTTTCATAGAAATGAAGCATTAAGAAGAAAAATGAAGAAACTTGAAGGTTGACTTTGATACATCCTTTCCTGGTGACACAGGCAATAAATTTGTGTGTATACATGCACGCAAATGGAATGAAGTATCTACTAAACTAGTAAAGCTGTATTATCTTACCTGATAGTATCTTCATACTATCTTTACTGGGAAATAAAAGCTTGACTTTGGTACTAGATGGGTGTTCAGCAGTGGGGTGTGTTGGAGGTTTGCCTTTCATCATTATATAGTGGCCAATGGAGCACAAGTACTACTCTTCTGCTTAGGAGTGTTTGACATTTATTTATCCTGAGATGTGTATTACTTGGACGTGATTCTCAAAAAGATTCTCAAGTTTCTCATAAAACTCAGAACAGACAACAGAGGCACTGACGTGTTTACCTAGTGCATCAGCCGTCTTTTCCAGTAATGTGACTATGGTGCAAATATGAAATTTTCTTTAGGAAACTCATTCTTTTTTCTTTGTCCCACACTTTGTTATAATAGCATCCTAGGACAACTCAGGCTGTCGAGGACCTCAGGATGTCTCCATTCCAACCCTCTGTAAGAGCAGGTTCAGCTGAGGGGTGAGACCAGGTTACCCAGGGCTTTATCCCATAGGGGCTTGAAACTGTTGAAGGATGGGGATGGGGGTCCCCTGATAAACCTGCTTGTTTGTCTGAGTATGGGGATGGCTCACTCTTGTCTTTGGAGGACTTTGCCTTTAAAGCCCTGCCAGCTCCCGTGAGCTCTGTGGCCCTTCAGAGCTTCCTCCCCTGTGATCCCACCTACCTACTCCCTAAGTAAGCCAAAATCTTTCCTGAAAACCTGGATCTTTGCTCTGCTACTTGCTTTTCTATAGATTTCCTTACACAGTAATTCAATTTAGCTTCTGTCCGTTCAGGACTTTGATAATGTCCTTCTGCTTCTGGAAAATATTAATTGCATGTTTGTGTTAAGCAAACATACATGCATATAGAAAGTCCTGCTTTCCCTCCCAGTGTCAAGATCTTAGACTTCCTGGGTAACTGCCAAGAGCAGCTAAGGTGGACCAGAGCCCCACATGGTCAAATGGTTATCTGACATCTTCCTTGTGGATAGTAGGACCAAGCAAATAGCTCTCACATGTTTTTTTTTTAATTCATAAAAGTTTCAGTTGTAATCTTGAGCAATCTCTTTCTCAAGGCTTACTTTCATGAGCAGAGTCCTCTTCCCAGTGTTTGAAAGTGGTCTATCTTGTCACTGGCACTGCTGTCCTCCGTTTCTCAGGCAGCAGCTCACTGTAACAAGAGGATAGTACCCAGTTTGCATATTCTACTTGTAGGGAAAAAAAACTACATAACAATTTGCATGAATATAGGATAAACAAAAAAAAGTTCTTAAATAATATATACAGAGACTAAAGCCCCTGCTTATTGGGAATTTGTCATTTAGGTAAGTAATGCATGTTTTATAAGGTTCAATGAATGTTGGGTTTTTTCTGAGAAGACCATGGGAACCAAATACAAAATACTACCTTTGAGTGACATTCAGGAAATGGCACAAACTGAAAATACCTAAAAGTTTATTGGTTCTTTTTGCATGCAAACTGACATTGTCCCTAACTTGCTTCACTGAAAATGTGAATTATTCTGAAATGTTACATTAAAGATAGGATGGCACTATAGACAATGGAGTTTGTCAGTTTTGTAAACTTAATGAAATGTCAGCAAAGATTTTTGTACTTGACTTCTGTAGATTAACAAAAAACCCACAAACCATTTAATAGTGTAGAAACAGTCAGTAGTATTTACTAGAACAGTGAAACTCCTCCTTAAGTGAAAACTGGTCCACCTGGTTAATTTGGTTATTCTGATATTCGAGAATAATAGTGTTAACAACAGTCAGTGAAGTTCTGGTTTTCTGTGGAAATTTGACCAAATCTCATATTTTCTTTGCCTAGGACTCCATTTGTAAAGCTGGAATGACTGCAGCTTTATGGGCAGAATTGAACATTAGTAGGGAAGAGGGAAGATGTGCCCACGATCTGACCCATTCTTTGGGGTGGCTTGGTCCCAAAGCTGTTGTTGGTGACGCTGAATTAGCTACAGCAATTCATAATCAACTGTGGTAGGTGAAAACTTCTCTTCTTTTTCTCCTTGTCCATTTAAGAGAATCTGGAAGCAGGTGATTGATGCATTTCTGGAGTAATTTGAGGGCTATATATAACTTGCTGTTGATACAAAGGGCTATAAGTGAACATATGTACAGCACTATTGCTAAGGATTGTGTCAACACACCTCTGAGATTAAGGGCTATGGCCAGCTGTGCAATCATATGGGTTGTTAATTGGGGTGAGGCCTCATTGCCTGAGTTATCCGCTGAAGTGGAAGAACATGTGTTTTTTATAAGTGTCTCAGCAGCAGGCTGCAATACAGGAAAATTTGTTAATCCTGGTCCACTAACATTAGAGGAAACTACATGGGAATCTACAAGGTGTGGGGCATAAATGGGTATAACGTTACAAAAACAGCACCTCTAAAGCCACAAAATCAAGATAGAAGTAGCCATCACAGTTAAAAAGATAAGCCATCAGCTAGATATGGAAGATAGTAGGTAATCCCATTCTAAAGAATATTCTAGTGTAATAGGGAAACTGAGGCAGAAGACTGGAGCAGCATTTTGCATTCTGTTTTGTCTCATGAAGTCGCAAGACTTGAGTGCAAACTTTGATATTTGTTACTTCTGTTGTCTACTGAAGAAACATGGCAGTGAACTGCAAACATCTACCGAAAGACGTGGGTTCAGTTAGGAGGTATTTTTAAGTTGTCTTGTCTTTTGCAGGACTAGTGCATGCAGGCTCTGTTTTCATGTGGGTAATGGACAGAAAGCCTAGGAAACAGGCTTGTTAGAACAAGGAGGAACAGTGCTGCAGCTTAGTGAGACCCAAGAGGCTCAGACAATGTGAGCTGAAGAGGGAGGAGCTGCCTTGCATATTCTGCAGTGGAAAACTGGACAGGACATTTCTCTCTGCTCCCAGCCCAAGAGCTACCTTCCCTGTGAAGTCCTACAGACAAAGTAACTAAGAAATGTCATTAAAGTAAGAGATGACCTGTTGCTGTTCCAAATACAGATGACTACTTTGGGTCTCCCAGACCAGATAGCATCCGTCTTTTCTTTTTTCCTAGTGCTTTATCTCATAATAGCACAGTTTTAAAGTGTATCCTTTCCAGCTAAATATTAGTATTTCATAGTTCTGTCTGAATTTTTCTCAAGTTCCTAGAAAACTGCCACAGGTTATGTTCCTACCGTATCAAACCTGGTGGTTCTTCTTCCTTTCAAAACATCTTCCATTTGAAATTGCTTAACATCTCAACTCCGGATATCAAAGTTTTGGTGGGAAAGACGCTTCTTTCAAGGGTACTGATTTTTGCTGCCCAACTAAAAATATCAAGTTGGACTATTACAGAATGTAAGTTTCTGTAGCTTTCTTCTAGTATGTATTAATCTTGCACATGGGATACACCTCTGAGGACTGCTAACCAGCACAATGAGGCCAGTTGAGTCCTTCTGTAGACAAAATACAGTAATGGGAATAATTATGAGAAGAAGGTAACTGGTTTGAAAGCCTCCAAAAGAATCTGTTTCTCTTTCCTACCTTTTGTAAAGATTGTTTTGTATGCATTGTTTTTAGACATTTTAACAGTCATGCAATCTAGCTGGTAGTTGTTTGATGAATCCTGTGCAGTGGCTTGTTCAGGTTGCTAGTTTTCTTTCAGTCATTCTTTTTTTCTTTTTTTATTTACTACAAATTGTTGTGAATTGTGTGAATGGTAGAGGAGATACTGTGTGATTCCTCTTTACTACATACATTGCTTCCTACTTATAATTCTTTAATTCTTTTTGTTTTGCTTTTTGTGACATACTGTTATGATTGTAAATAAACTCTTATTCTGTAAAAGTATCTGAACATCTTGTGGTTGTTGGCAGGCTGCTCAGAGCAACCTTACGAGAAATTAAAGGGTTGTGTATTCATATCCCAGACGGGGGAGGTGAGGGCTGAGCATGATAAATAGTTCATATAAGACTCCTGGATCAGCTGGTGAAGACAGAAAGCTGTCTCTCATATACCTCTATGTATTAGCTATGAGTAATAAATCACCAAGAAAGAGATTAACTATGATATTCATTATTTTATTCAACTGATTCAGAATATAATATTTAGATTTTGTTAGCAACCTTAACATGTACAGCATCAGTGTTGGAATGTTCCCTTTGGTTTGAATTACTAAAAATTAGAAACCCGTTTGTACTTTGTGCTAGTAAGTATTGTAGTTTCTGAAATATCCAGCTTATGTCTAGAAAAAACAAGAGGTGGGCCTTTCTTATGGTGTGTGTACTTACTGAAAGTATGTTTTGGATAGGTGAAAATAAGCTGCAGCTGTGAAGATGAAGTTCTTTCCTATTTTCATTTCGGACTACAGACAGCAGAGACAGTGCAATTGTGTGTAGAAGAAAACATTCAAAATTCTTTGCGACTACGACAACATTCTTTGAATACCTCTGGGCTGCTGGTCAGGTGAAGCCTCTGTGGGGGATTTTAGCTTTACAAACTGACACAGACCTACCCAGCACACTATTAATCAGGAAGATACTATAAAAATTCTTAGAAAAAAAACCATTTGCAGCATCTGAAAGAAATTATGTTGGTCCTGCAAATTCAAGGCATTGTTCTTCATATTTCTGTACTGGCAGGAAGATTTGGTCAGACATTGGAATAGGCTGCCCAGGGAGGTGGTGGAGTCACAATCCTTGGAGGTATTTAAAAAACTTGTAGATGTGGCACTTTGGGATATGATTTAGTAGGCATGGTGGTGCTGGGTTGATGATTGGACTTGATGATCTTAGAGGTCTTTTCCAACCTATGATTCTGTGATTCTATGATCTTCAGCCAGAGATATATGGGCAATCCTTGTCTATGTACAAACATTCCTGATTCTGCTGACATCTATGTTTGACAATTCTTAGAAGTTTCTTCTTTTTTCTTGTTTTTTTCTTGGAGATAGATACTAGTTGATGTGAGACATAACCTGTGCTGAAATTCAAGGAAAATTTAAAATTATTCCTAACAAGACATTTTTGTTTCTGACTTCATTCTAGCAACTTCACCAGTTTCCTTCATTGTATCTCTTTCAAGATCCACTTCCGTCACCTTTACTTATAAGGGCTCTAAACATTATGAGGACATTTGCTGCAAAAATCTCACCAATAACTAACTGCTAGCTCTCCTGATCATCTCATCTCTGCCTTAGCAGTGGGAAAAAGGGTCATTGTTACTAACAAAGACACCATAAATAGTAGCCTTCATTAATTGCCTGACTTTTGGTAACCTTCTAATGGTCACCCTTTGCTTCTAGAGGGATGATAACACCAGCAGCACACTGAAGAAACTGTTGAGTCTGCTTATATTCGCCCCAGCTGGGTGCATGCTGAGCCAAGCGCACTCTGCCATTGTGACTAGCATTTTTATGGAAGACAGTTGAACGTGAGAAGTCCAGGATCCTTGACTTTCCATGTAACAGAAGACTGATTTAGTGTAGCTGCCTTGGCAGTTTATGCCAGAATAAAATTATTGAGAAAAAAAAAAAGCAAAAAATCTGGAATTTCTGATGTTGCAAGGTTTTAGTGGAATATCATATGTTATATGCAAGATTTTATTTTCTCAGCAAGGATAACATTTTACTCTGTGCTGTCACTTACTACCTTCTGAAAAAAAAAGTAATAGATGAAACTTCTGCATCATCAGAGAAGTGAACTGTCAAGAGTTTGTGAAGGAGGGCTTTAGAGAGGTCCATCTTCCAGCAGGCAGGGTTAAAGGTGGCCATGACTATGCATATACTGACATTAAAATCTTCCCATTTCTCAGCACAGTTTCGTAAGTTTTCTCTCACACTTTTGGCCTCTGGAAAGAAAGTATAAAATGCCCTTTCCAGTATTTTCATTTTTTTCTCTGAAGAAGCATCTGATTGATTACTATTTGGCCTACAACGCTGTTTCTTTTCCCTGCTGTCTGGCAATACTTGTTTAATATTTTAGTTTATTTGGTGTCAACATTTGTCAGGATGGGAATCTCGCTCTGTAGCATCTCACATTGATAGCAACTAGGACTACCTATGATCATGCATTTCTTTAGCTTTATTAGAATGTTATGAGATTTTTAAAATCTTTTTCCTGTCTATGTTATGTTCCTCTTAGATTTATTTACTGGTGTAGCTCAAAAATGCTGTTATTAAAATAGCAAAGACAGTTCCAGAATGCTAAATAAACAAAAAAAATCGACCAAAACCTAGCGAAAACCAACATAAACCATCTTTCTGCTTAGGCAGTGTATCTAAGCCTCCTTTCTTCCTAAAAAAATTATGTTTGTTTGCCATTTTGCCTTTAGCCGTGCTTATTGTAGGTAACAACATAGCTGTAACAGCAAGAGGACCCCATTAGTTTTGTTTACTCACTGCTCTGTGTTTCAGAATAGTACAAGGAGGAGACCACCTTAAACATCCTTTCTGGAGCTGGGACAAGCTGCTTTTGGTGTGATGGGGTGTCCAAGAGAGGCCAGGGAAGTTCTGGAAGCAGCACTTTCAGGAGATGGGTCAGAAAAAATTCTTACTGTAGCTTTCTGTAACTCTTCTTTTTTGTAGCTGCTGAAACTCTTTAGGCATGTTACTAAAGAAGTATGAATTGTTGGTGTCTCTAAAATATCCAAGGTCAATAGAAGCAAAAGGAGTATATTTTCAGAGTTCAAATGATGAGGTTGTTTATCCTACTTCACTTCAGATCCAGGCCACGGTGATTGTTCGCCTGGGGTTTCATATCAAACAATAGGTATTTGTGGCAAGAAATACACACATCTACCCTTCAAGATGTACACAGCTTTTTCAGGAATATGCAGGGAAATCATTTCTCAATGAGGGCTGGAGGAGCTGCCCCATCCTGCAGCTCCCAGGTGAGTTCAGTTGGAGCGGTCAGCGATGCGCAGTTGCACTGTTCAGCAGTGAATTTGCAGGCTGTTTTCTGTTGGGAAGGCACATCTCACAGGTGGGAGCACCTCCAGCAGGATGAGAGGGAGCCAGATCGCAGTGTCACAGTTACTTCTGCCATTTAAAAGCACCTTCAGGTGCAGCCATATGCTCTTAGGATTCAAAGATTAAGTGACAGAAACCATAAAGTTGCCTAGACAAGAAGGAAACAAAACTTGTTTGATCTGACAGAATAACTGTTTCTCAGTGGTCCTGGAAAGTGGTGAGTGTTGAGTTGCACATAGTAATTGAGGACTATGAGACAGAGAAATGTAAATTAAATCCTTTACTGTGACATCTGAATGGACACAAATAAGCATCTTAGACGATTTAATGCTATTTCCAGTGAAATGTCACTGTCCCAGCAAGAAGTTAAACTGTTTCAATTGGCGAAGCATGTCCAAAGAAATGCTGGTATTTTACAACAGAGTGCAAAACTTTAGAAATGTCAGGCAGAACCTCTCTCTCTGGCTTTTTTTTTTCCCCTCAGATGGTACTCATCCAAGAAAACAACTTAGTATGTTTTTCCTTTGTGGAAAAATTAAGTTGCTATTGAGCCACAAAACATGCTTTGACCTATAAGGAGGAGTAAAAGAAGAATATGATTTCATGAGTTTCTTCTCAAAACATCTGCCAAGAAATTACATTTAAACAAAGAAAAAACGACAAGTGACTAAATTCTAGAACACTACTAAAAAGGAATAATACGGAATGAGAAAGCAGTAAATTTTAGTGGCTTTGATACAGAGATATTTTTCCATCAAAATCTGTTCCAATTTCACAATTTCCGTGTCTTGGAAGAGTGATTTACCGCAGAGATGCGAAAGAGGACATTAGCAGAAAATCCAAAGACAGCTGGGAGGTTAGATCCACTCTTAATAAGTGCTCTTACAGTTGGAAGAGTGACTCTGTACAAACGACATGAGGAGCTCCAGATTTATTCTCTCTCACTGGTTGTCATGAAAAATCTGCTTCTGTTCTACACATCAAAGGCTGTCTTGCCAGCTCTGCAAATCCAATGGAAAATTGAAATGTTCTCTCTCTGTTGCCTGTTGCTAGACTTGTATGTACCTCTGTTAGTATGTATCGGGCAATTACATTTATGATGTGTCAAAACTGAATCTGTCTTCCCGATCACTATCCATTGAATAGTTTGTGTAGTTGCAACATATGAGTTTTTGTTAGAAATGTTTCTGTGACTGACACAGAGCACTTGTGCTTTATATTGCCCAGTGAAATGTTTATGTCTTTATACCTTTACCTAACAGGCAAACTCCATGCTCTTATTTTGTGCAACACAGACTAATCCTGCATGTAAAAAAGTCCTTGAAAGCAGGAGACAGCTGGAGGGAATTACATGATTTTCTAAGTTACTGCAATTATAAATCTGAGCACAGAATCTAGAGGGCTGGAAGGTGTGCTGGAAGACCTAAACACTATGCATCATAAGAACACAGTCAGAAAAGAAAATAAAAAAGTGAATTATGCCAGGTGTACATCTGTACTTGCACCTATTAAGCAACTCATGCTCTTTTGGTCTTCTGTCCAACATTTCTTAAGGAGCCTGACACTCCAGCTGAACTGTTTCTTGAGTATCCAGATGGCCTCATCCTTATGTGTCTTCACTTAAAAGATAGCCTAATTATGAAGCAAAAATATTGTGAAGTGTTCTTGGGGGAGATATTGTGAATGTCTGTGTATGTTTTTGAGTAGAAATGCAATACTTCTTCTTTCAGGTTGCTAATAAGGAATATAATCACACAAATATAAAAGAATATAGTCAGTGAAACAATAAATTCTTACGAGAAAAACAAAACATGGTGCTGGGTTTATGAATACTGTTCACTGCTGCAGAAATGACTGCTGGTCATAACAAAGTCTTTTGTATAAGGTCAGTGTTATGCATTTGTCTTGAAGAGTATTCTACATCAAGGGTCTGCAGTGCCAAGGAGGTTCAGATAATTCAGACTTCCTATCCTAGCACATTCTTTATCAAGTTTTAAATCACTATAGGTTTTGATTCAAAGAATTTTAACTGCTGAACTCTGGATAATTGACCGTCTTATTAAATTAGGCAACTAACTAAAGCGGACTCGAAACAGCAAACACTTTTACAAAAGATTTTTGCCAATTGTCTTTCTGCAAAGAAAAATTCGTCAAGGATTTCTGTGTGTTTTTTGTTTTGTAGGTTTTTCTGTCAGGGAGAGGGCAGGTAAGGTTTATTTCATTTTCAGAGTGAGCTGGTGGGGAGAGAGGGTCCTGTTACTTTAAACAACACTGCCCGGTTTCAGGTGTGAGAATGCATTCAGCACCCATTAACTCACTTTAACGTTAAACGCTGACAAAGTGACTTCTTCAGGAACTAATAGGTGCTGAACTCTCCTGCAAATCTCATCATTAGAGAGCGTTTTGGTTGTCAGTACTTGAACAGAATTTGTTGTTAATATGCATTCTTTAAGCCTTCAGCTCCACTCTGTCTTTCCAGAAGCATCACTTTGCCTGTGACTTTCCTGTAACCTCATTCACCATTCTTCAGTGAATATTTGACATCATTCATATTTCATTGTGACAAGCTCTCTAAATTCTAATACAGAATACTTTTAAAAAATGTCTTTTTCTGTGATGGTTATCGAGTTTGGGAATCATCATTAACTTACTGTAACTTAATTCATTAAAATGAATAATACATACTTTTTTTGGTAAATGACAGTGAAATATGTAGTCTTTTTCCAGTCATTAGTGTTTTTCTGGTGGCAATATATCTTTTGATACATACTACCTTTATATTCGTGTTTATTTTCCTTGAAAAACAATCCTACCGGACATGCTTGTTTTACACTGCACAGTGTTCTTTCAGCTGGGTTGCATTGGAATGTCTTTCCTCAGATTTTTCATTTTAAGTTCTTTCAGACTCCAACAGTAATTGGAAATGTTACTTTCAATGCCACAAATAAGTTTCATTGGATGCTGACCGACAGAGCCAAATGTAAATGCAGAATAAACAGACGCGGTGCTTATATTTCAAAATATTTCCAAGGTTACAATGTGCATTATGATCTCTTTCTTTCCTATATCATAACCTTCAAGTTGCAAGAAAGGGTTGGAATATTTCCCTGGTCCTGTCTGAAACCAAGGAGCACTGACTGTAGCTCTTGTCTCGATTTACTTTTGAGCCCGTGCTATGATGTTTTGTGAGTGGGCTGGAGACTGAATATTTGTTTAGTCCAATTACTTGTGCAGTTGCAGTACAGTGAGATAATCACGTGCTCAACATCAAGTACATAAGCAACTCCATTTTCTGCCTGCATTTTACTTTGGTTTCTCTTGTGTCTTGCTAAGATTTTGACATGTCCTGCTGTTTGTGTTGTGCTAACCATAGCCACAGTAGCTAATTTTCATTAATAACAACATTTATTTGAGATCAGAGTGTCAGTAAGGCTGACTTCCCACTGCCAATCAAAACCTGCAGTATTAAAAATTTTGGCAAGGGAAAAAAGAACAGAAGACATCCCAAGGCAGGAAACTTTATATTGTGTTTAGTTAGAAAGAAATTCAGCCAACAGTAGTAATGAAAAAGTGTGGCACTGACTGAGGACTTCATGATCTGCAGGTAAAACCAAATGCAGGCACACCCTGTTTGAAGGTTGTGTCTACCCCAGGAAGGGACAGAGAAGTAGAACGCTGAAGGGTTGAGCTGGAATGGTGAGACTGGGAGAAAGACAAGTTTGCAGCTCCTGCAGCAGAGGCAGGAAGGACAGACAGAATCACTGCAGCTTCCTGCAGGAAAGGGGATGAGGACTCTGCCTCTTCCCTAGCCATAACTGGCACAAGGCACAATTTGTAACCACTTCTTGGTAGCTCCAAGCCTGCCCTTTGACGTGTGAGGGCAAAGCAGGGGGCCTGTGTAGTTCCCTGCCTCTGTCAAAGCATATCTTGATGTGCATGACAGGAGCAATCTGTACACAGACACTTGCACCCTAACTGCCCGACCCCTGCTGCTGGGAAGAGGGCTAGTGCACCAAGCAAGACCTGCCCAGTGGTTAGAAAAGAATCTCTGCCAGCTGTTAAAAACTTATTTTTTTTCCCCCGCCAATTCAGTTACACTGAACTGATGAACTGCATTATTGAAACACAAAAAGTGTGGCTAAAGTATGCCTGTGCAACTACACTGACTTGATTCAGCTCTGAGCCCTTCACAGTACACTTCTGGGTCTCCAGAGCTGCTGTTAGAATTGCAACTAAATCCAGCAGAAACCAGTCTTTGAGGTACATTGAGTTTGTGGTTACTATATATAGTTTTTATTCAAGGTCATGGACAATATCTTGTGTTACCAAAAAAATGCAGTTTTTATTTAAAAATTGTTCACCCTTCTGTGTCTTTAATAATCTGTGGTTTTAATGAGTTCTTCCCTTCTACAGAAAGATTTCTTCTACACAATAAACTTTGGCCTTTCTGTGGCTGATCCTATGGTATAATGTTAACTGTGGAAGGTGACACAGGAAACCCTATGACTGATTCTTCTCAATCCATTCCTGTATTATGTTAAAAGCAAAGCCACACAACCTGGGGCATTGTTACGGAAGGAAGTGAAGGATAAGGGGACCTGGAGGCCTGAATACTTTATACATATAGGATCCTAGAATCATTAAGGTTGGATAAGACCTCTAAGATCTTCAAGTTCAAACGTCTTTTTTTTTTGGAAGAAGGATTCCCTTTGATCACTCTACATCAACCTTACTCAACTCTGTGCTCACTTTAGGTTCAAATACTTTGGTTATATCTGTCCTCTCCTGTAGCAACATTAGATTTAATTTCTTCAATCCTGACATCACATAAAAAAACTTTGAGATCCATAACTGCTGTAGTTAATAGGAAGCACATGTCTCCTCCTTTCCCTCCAGTCTGTACCACACTGGATACATAGCAGGAACTCCTTCAGTATTAAGTCTTTCTTAGTAACAATACTGGTGAGATTCATACCTTTATACCTCCTAGTAAGGTGTCTTTGGCTGCATTTAATCTGTTCGCACAGTATGTGGGGCAGGAAAATAAGTTATTTTTCTTTTCCATTTGAGTGTCACGCTAGTGAAATACTTGGAAATGGTCCTCCTTCAATAATTATTTTACAATAATACAGAAACATGCTGCCTACCCTCAGCTGAGGCCATGAAAGAGAAAGATGTGAACATGGGCAGTGACCTGGGATGAGGAGTGATGTTCACACCAAGAATCTCGTTAAAAGTTTGACATCAGTCATGACATAAGTCATTACATCAATCCATAGTGTAAAAGGAACAAAACAGAAAAATTTGCTGGCATGTTGCTGTCTGTCCACCTTCCTCAGTCACGCTGCAGGAAACTGCTGTAAGCTATGCCACTGCTTTTCTGCTTCCTCTTGTCCTTGTTTCCCCACCGTCCATCACAGTATGTTTAGGGATCTGAGTTGTCAACTTCTGTCAGCAACTCATGATGGGATAGAATTAGGTGTAATGGATAGCTGTATTTTCAGAATATTGACTGGCACATGACTTGAACAGAGTTGGTTCAGATGTGATTTTACAGTACCTTCAAGCCATGTAACTGCTGCAAGCCTGTCACATTACTCTTTCCACCTCCAATTTTCCTCTGCTCCTTTCCTGTGTTTAGGAAGCTAAGGCCACTAAGCAGCATGAAATTGGAAGAATACTAATGCAGCGTAGCTCCTTGGGCCAGGTTTCTTGTCTAACACTAGTGCAGTGGGTGGGGAAAGATGGGAGAAGAGTGGAACTGTCCTTTTCAATGGCCCTGTAGAGACCGATGTAATTGCAAAACTGCATCCTTAGTGACTTATACCGACTTTGTTCAAAGTCCTTGCTGCTGAGCAACTCCAAAGATTGCTAATCGATCATAAGATATCAGCATCTAACTCTGTAATAGCCAGAACCAATGAAATGATTGTGCAAAGTAGAAAGCAGAGTCGAGTATCTGACTTCTTTCTTCCAGGTTCACTTTCTGGTTGGACAACCACCCCCTACCTCCGCTCCCAGCCATCATAGCTGCATGCACTGGGAACGGCTAAAACGATTTAAAAGATTTAAAGAGACAAACTCAATAACCTTTGCTAGGGCTTAGGATGGAAAACAGATCTTGTCCTGCAGACAACATTTTATAACAAGACTCAGTCAAAAGGCTACAACATTAGCACTGATGCAACAGAAATACAAGGTAACTCTCCTTGAAAATACCTGTTTCCGTGTGAGGGGTCTGAATGCAGCAGTATTCTGAACTTACATGGTAGGAGCAATCTAAGAGGAAACTAATTAACCAGAAAATAGTCTGGCGCTTGGGCTGGTGAAGCCCAGCAAGGTGAAGGACCTTGACGGGTCACTGCTTACATGGTAAGGAAATGACTTGCATATTGTAGGAAAACTAGCGTGTGATTGTACCTGGTATATGATACCACGAATGTGTTTAAACAGAGATTGTACAGACAGCTTTAATTCTGATATTTAAAGAAAAACCAGCATTATTAGCATGCAAATTTAATAATCTTTTCCTAACAGCTATGGGTTGTGCTTGTGAGTTATAATGCTGCGGTACTTGGAGCAGCTGCTTTTTCATTTCCCTGGAAAGGCTGCTTGCAGCAGTGCTCCGGAATGTCCCATGCTGCGTGGCGGCATGGAGCATGGTGCTGAATCCATTTTTATCACAAAGCTTCCCTCCTGGTGCGCTGTGTCTCAGCCAGGAAGCTGAACAGTGCAACGGCTCGTTCCCTGGACCACACCTCTGCTGTTCAGTAAGCTTTCTCTCCATGTCAGTGTAGTTTCATGCAAAGTGGTTATTAGGACTGGTCTCTGGCCTGTACTAAAACACACACTGTGCTTGGGAGTTGCTTCATCCACAGATGACATGTCTTTAGGACCATATAAACATTCCCACTACACTGTAGGACTATCCACTAACTGAAACTGAGTATTACCCAACTAGCACAGCATGAAAGCCCAGCTGATACACAGTTTTCCACAGTGCCAGTACCTTCAAATTACCATGAGAACCATAAAAGCCAGAAGTTATCAGGAACCATTAGTTTATATCTCAGCTGAAAAATGAGCCCTTTAATATTCTGCATTAAGCTGAATGATCTAGTCGATAATGATTAGTGCCACCTATTGAATCCCTAATGCTATTCTTATGGGATCTCTTTCTCTCCCTTCTGCGCTGACCACGATCTGTCTCAGCTTTGGAAGTCACCTAAACATGTACTTCAGAGTTTCTCAAAATTAAGCACATGCTTAAGGATCATTTCGAGAGTAGAGATATCTTACAGACTGAACATCAAGATTCAGAAAGAGAAGTTCATATCCACAAGTTGCATTGCTCCTAGCTATAATTTCATGCAATTACGTAGAAGTGGCTTATTAATAATTCAATTGTTCCATTAGTTTTGTGTTAAGGTATTAATAGAGTTAACACAGTTAATGCATGCATAATTTATCAGTCTATAAGCTAAATAATTTAAAATGCAATATTCAGGCTTACAATGGCAATAGTTTATAAAATGTGCTGTCTGCATTGGCTCTAGAGCAGCTGGAACACTGAGGCGCTGAAAAGCAACACAGAGAAGAAACTACGACCCCCAGAGTCCATAAACAAGCAAGATGGGGAGGACTGCTGAGGTTGGGCTGGAAGATGCCAGTGGAAGGTTGTGTGTTTGGAAGATGCGGGTAGAGTATTAAATCCCAAAATTACTGTTGTGCTACATTATCTCCAGTTTAATTTAAGGAGCTACCCTTTCCCTCCACTTTTTTTCAGAAATCACAGTTATCTAGTTGAGCTATAAATCCCTCTTAATCCGAGGAAAGCACTTGCCAGGAATATCCAAAACAACCCCAAGTTCTGCCTGCAGTGTATGCTTCCTACGCAGTGCTTTTGTACAGAATAGGACCATGTCTACAGAAGAAATGCACGAGACTTATGAATCACACTTCTGTCTTACACTAAGCTAATTAAAGTTAGTGGGAGCTGCTGGAGGTCATTAATTTCAAAACCTGAGGTGAGACTTTACGCATTTTTAAAAAACATTGTCCTGAAATTTTAATGTATCTTTCAGTCTGAAAGATGCTCACTGGACTTATACTTGTTCTGTCAAATACTCTGCAACATATTGCTTTATTCTATTTTCGCATTTCAGATCGTGATCCTAGTTACCAGAAACAAAAGGTAGAAGGACAGAGCATTTCAGAATCTTCAAGAGTTAAATATAAATTTAGCTTAAAAATGCAGGCTGACATGATAAAGGCATGAAAGACTTTTTTTTTGCAGTGGTCGGAAGAAACGTTTTAGCTACCCACAATTTTTTTGTGGTTAGTTCTAATGAAGTCTCTTGCTGCCTTCTTTTTTTCTCTTTTTCTGAATTAAACTCTTATCTAGTTTGTAAGTCAAGAAGCCAGGTGCATATCTTTTTGTCAGACAATACTAACTAGAAGCTACTGCCCAACATACATGAAACGAACCTGCTTTGTCTCCTTTCCGATCATTTACACACTTCCCGTTAGTTCAACCAGGGAAGCAACAAATGAGACAAATGCCACAGTACAAACACACAGTTGCTTATTGAGACTCACGATGGTGTCAGCTGTTAATGTGTTCTGCAGTCAGAAAGAAGCATGACTGGGGAAGTTTACAGTCAAACTATCTGTGGTTCAGATGCATACCTCTTTCAGTTACAAATACACATTTAATGAATAAATACTAAAATGCCTTACCTAGTTAGTTTTGTGCTTGTTCAATTTTTGCAAAATTGGGTGTCAAGGCAGACTAGAACCAGCCACAGGGAGACTAGGCAGACTAGACTGTTGCCACAGCTGTACCACTGGTGACCACGGGTAATGATCAGGAAATCTCTGCAGCACTTGCCAGTGTTGCTCATCACTGAGCAGTGTTGACACAAACCCCTCAATGCCTTACTTTAAAACTACATTTTAAGTTGTTCATCTGTTAATTCTAAGACAAAGTGAGTCTATGGAGATATCTTAAAAATCATGAGAATAACTGCAAGTGTCTATTCAACTAGATCTTTTACTTCCCTGCCAGGCAGTTGTTTTTGTTCCTGTTACTACCTGGGGCCAGCAGTGGCAGAACCCAGAGGAGGTGTTCTGGTTCGGCTGCTGCCAGCAACAAAAGTGCCACGCGGCCGCCCCTCCCCCCGCCGGCGTGCGGAGGACAATGTAAAGAAACAGGCAGAAACCGGTGGGTCGGGATAAGGGCAGTTTAACAGAACAGGAAACTAAGGGAACAGCAACAACAACGGTACAGAAAAGGGGAATACACAAAACAAACCCGCAGAACAGAACCACTCTCTCGGACCAAACCGCCGCTGAGCGCTCCCTAGCTGCGAGTGAGTTCCCGCCGCGCCGCCCCCCCCACCTGAACCCCGCATGACGGCACATGGTATGGAATACCCTGCTCTGTTTGGCCAGGTGGGGTCAGCCCCCATCCCCCGGCTGTGCCCCTTCCTGGATTCTGGTGAAAATTAACCCTGTCCTGGCTGAACCCAGGGCATCTGGAATAGGCCAGATGCTGATTAAAAAGCTCTTCCCACCTTATTTCTGCAGAATGAAAGGGAACACAGATTATTTATTTGCAGTGAAGGAAGGACAGCTCAGAAACAAATTTAGCCATTAAAAACCTCTTAGCATCACCTACATACAGTGTATTTTTTTCTTTGTGATCTGATACCTTAAAAATACACTCGATTTCTTGATTATGCCTGATAATAGAGTTTGGAAATTATTAGCTGATGAAATATAAAACCCCTTACATGTGTGAAGCCACAAGGAAAAGACAGGCCATACTTACAATGTGTCAGGTACATGCTTATTTTTCACTTTTCTGCTCTACTCTGTCCTGAGTAACTGTAGATTGATCTGTTCACTTTAACTGGTGCTGCTACCACAAAGAAGTATGTCCAGGCAAGGTAATGTTTTAGGCAAGATGAGCTATCTGGAAGCCATACAAAGCCAGTATTTTGTATCTTTGAGCTGGTGATTGCCTTAAAAAAGCAAAGGAATATATCGTAATAGCAGGATGCAGATCCCATCAAGCTGTTTCTTCAATAAAAGGAAGGATTTTGATGCACTTTGAAAAGTAAAAGTCCTGGTACTGGGTTTTCTTTTTAACTGATGCATCTGTTCAAAGCTACAGATTGGACTGTAGTGACCATGTTCTGAGGGAAAAATATTTATTACTGATAAAATTAGAGCTGGTCATATATTCACAGAATTTGTTGTATAGGTTAATACAGCCATTGTGTAAATAACTTCAAACTATTTTAAACAACTTTAATAGCTTGTAATTGATAGAACTGATTGAGGCGTCCACAGCAGAAACTCTGCTGTTGCTTATTGTCAGTTCAGTTTTGATAGACACATGGAATTACAGAAAACCCTATAATGTGTGTGCATGTAGGTAGGCCTGCTTATACAAGGGCAAGACATGAACAGAACTATTAGTGTTTCTCACACCTCTTCAATTCTTCCTCCTATTGTTAAGGATGTTATGTCTGTATCTAATTAAAGACAAACTGAAGAGGGTTATACTTCAGATAATAAACAGTGAAAAGAGTAGTCATGCTGGGAGTGCACACAAAGTGATGCTTTTCACTCAGTAATCTCCCTTCCTGTCAGTGAAATTGTTGTAAACTTTGTTCTTTAAACTGTATGTATATGCATGTGACACAGCTAACCCAAGCATTTTCTGTTAGGCGAAATGTCATGGTATGTTTTACTACGTACGTTATCCCTACTGCTTTACAATATATGACCCTGTTACACTCAATGCATGTCCCCTAAATCTCACAAATACTGGAACAGGCATTTCTTTTTGGCAGGGTTTTTTAAAAATATATTTCCTTTTGCCTATTTTATCTTTGCCATTAACGATTGCAGTTGGCTCCAATGATGTCTTAGGTGTATTGATGAGGATCCTTTTGCACAGGGACCCCTTAATTACAGTTTAGAAACCACCTCATGCAGATGAAGTCTCACATCTTTTCTTTTTCCAGTGAAAATCACTTTTGACAGTTTGGAAAAGTGGTCCCTTTTGTATTTGATTATTTCTCTTTAGTTTGTAATAGCTGTGCCATGGGAATCCTCATAAGAATAGCCTCTTTGAACACGGCTAAATTCTAACCCAGAGAACTTGTGCTTCTGCTTGCTATTAAATTGGCATGAAAATGTTCTTGTTTACGGCTCACTATAGGTTTTTATTGCCTTACTACTGCTACTATTATTCTTACAAGTTCATCTGAAATTATGATAGTGGGATTGACTAGGAATTCTGGAAATGAATGAGTGAGGGAAGTGTGGTTATTATGTGCTGACCATCTTCAAGTTGGTCTGCAAAATCTCTCCTAAAAACAAAATCTATGCAGGTATTAGAATGAAATAGTGAATTTTTCTTGTTGTTTTGTCATGCTGTTGAGAATACTAAGAGTTTATTTGCTGCAACCCATAATGCTGTCTTCATTCTATGTCCGAGAGTAAGTCTTCAGTGAGTACTTGGGAAAAAAAATAGGTGATGCTCAGAGTAAACTTACTTCACAACAAGCATCTTACATAATACATTACTGACAATGAACACTTCATCCATGTTTTTTAACCCCTACTTTTTCCCTATTTTTTTTAGTTGAAACACCAGGGTAACAACAATAACAACAGAAACAAAATAAACAAAATAAACAAAAAAGAAGAAACGAAGAAATGTAATAAAATGATGAGGTATGAAGTAAACTTCTTTCTTATTTACTCTCTGTGTATAGGTTTGTATTTCATCTAGTGTACAAATGCTCCACTCTTCTACTGTTCCAAATGCAAAACAATGTCTAGAGAGTTATCACTGTTAATGATAATTAACAATTTGTGTTTTACCATGACTAGTGCTTCTTCTATGGCTACAAAATTCAGCTTCTGAAAAAGAAACAATTTTTTATCCTAATTTGGAGAGCAACTTGTCAAACTGACTCTTAAGACTACACTTTCCTAAGTTTCCCTTGAATTTTCTTTTCCTTTTTTGGCTTCTTTGATATGAATTATATCAAACGCAAATAGGTCATAATCATAAATCACGGCAACTTTTCCTGTCACAAGCTCCATGCTCCCATGTGGCAATGAATATTCAGATTTTTGGGCCTATACTTTGGGCAATATTTACACCTTTCAAGCTATCCACATGAGATCATTTACCGAGTCCCATTTTACCTCACAAAGTTTTTTTCAGTAATCTGACATTTGGCTCCACTCACCTCACTGACACCTTGCCTTTATACTTGGTACACTGTCGATATATGTGTCATATTAAGAATCTGTTTCTCGTGTGGCACCAGGAAATTTTCTCCTTCTGAAGAAACTTGTTTTAAAAGAACTTTATTTGATCCATTTATCCCGTGTAAAGTACATAAATTTATAAGCATTTTCAGTTACATATTTAATGTTATTATCCATTTAAAATCTGTTTTGCTCTATAGATCCAGACAGAGTTTTCCAAAAGCACTGGTGGCTTTGGACAACCAGTTTCCTATTTTTCTGTCAGTCATATTATACTGAAACTAAATATAGCAGCCAACTAGGCAGGATCTTTAACAAATCTAAAAACTGCTGAAAAATTTCATCACAGCTAGCAGGCATGTTGACTTGGATATTAGATATCTTTTATCGGTATCAAGTAGAACAGATACTTACGGAATATTTTTCATTTAAAATAAATTAGACTCACAGAATTAGAATGCCATTCATTCTAGACTTACAAAATGGGCACGAATAAATATATGGAGCCTGAGTATGGAGTAGGGGAGAAAGAAGCCCTGACAGAACTACTGAAAAATACATAATACACAGACTACAGAGTTTCCCAGACACATCAGAAAAAATGGTATCCTTCAGAAGGTCTCTCAAGTATGCCTAGGCTGCGATACATCTTGCCTCTCAGGCTGCTGTGCTACACCCCAAATTCCTTGCAACTGTGGTTCTTCTGGAGCCTGCAACAGCACAATATTTCATTAAGAACTGCAGCTTATGACAAATGCTAAAAAGTTCTTGGACTTTCATCTATCATCTTCTTCACAAAAACATTTGAAGGAGCACCTATAGCTGAACTTTTGGAGAATGAAATAATTCAAGATTTATATATCCCCAAGTTTTAATCCAGTTTGGACTGTTGACCTTTATTTATTCAATTGCTATGATTTCTTTTCTTAGTGCATGCTGAGTTACAAAAACTGCTCTTGACCCTAACTTGGAAAAAAGTAATGCAAACTTCTTTTCCTGAAAGCCATTTTCTGAAGGAGTCAAAAAGTCTAAGCAAATTATTCCTTTGAGGAACCCTGCTGAGGCTATGTGTGCTATGTCTACCTTCTTCTATTAATTCTAGTTTAAGTGAAACTCAGAGACAGCTCCTGTGTGGAGAATGGTAGGGTCCATCCGCAGCTGAACTTCCAAATGCCCTATGAAGTCTTCCTTAGTCTTAGTTCGCACTGACTCTGGGGTTTTGAGCTAGAGCATGGGCAGCACATATGCCAGCACCAAGCCTGGCACCACCATGTGTCAGAACAGGAAAGAGTTTTCACCCACACTTCAGGCCTCCAGGATCACCCAAAAGCTAAAAATTGCTAGAGCTGCCACTGAGGCTGGATATTGTTTGAGGCATCCAAAACATCATGCAGAAATCTTGATAGTGTGACTGCATCATTTAAATTCAGGGGACTTTGTTTACACCAGTCCAGTAAACCCCTTGATATTAAGACAGAATCAGAATTGAAATGTTGACTTGACAATCATATAATTATAGTGAAAAGTGCTGGCTGTAGGCATGTAAACCATGATGCATACTGATCATGCAGTATCATTGAGCTGGTTCAGTCATCTTTACAGCTGCTATGTAAGAAGTTCTGTAGCAACTGTGATATTGTCAATCACCTCATTTGTTTCATCAGTATACACAGAGGTAATGGCTCCCCAGAGTCAAGTCTTTCAAACTCAAATCACATGCCATCTTTTACAACTAACTCACTTCGTAGGTTTAGCATTATAAAAGATAGCAAGTAGACAGAAACAGAGCTAAGAATATAACATTCAGGTAATTCTTAAATCCTTTTGTTCTCACCAGAAAATATTGCAACTTGATTTTCTAATTTACAGAAGCAGTTGTTTCTGGAAAGAACTAATCTTACTAAACTAGTAATTTTTTAACAGGTAGAAATTTAGATGGCATCAAATTCAAAGCCCTTAATCCACAGCATTTTAGCAAACAAATTTTATTTTAGTGCAACACTATCCTGCGGTCAGAAACTACGTCAGTATTTCTCATCTAAGACTCTCTTGTCTCCACCACAACTCTACACATCTGATTCTGATGACGCTTGAATGAATGTAAGCCACAAATAGTTTCACTGAATCTTGTGAAGGTCATCAGTGAGAGATTATCGTGACCAATCAGGTCTTTCATCTAGAAGTCTCTATTGCTGGTTCATTGTCAAATTCCTTTTTACTTTCACTGTGACTCCTAATAAATACCTGTCTTTCCCTCCTTGTCTATTACATTTCCTTCTTGTAAAACCTCCTAAAGTCCTGCTTTCCTAATGTCAGGAGGTCCCAGCTGATATCTCTTTCCAAGCAATAAGACCATCCACTGTCACTTTTGTTTCCTATTCATCTTTAGGGCCAATTAAAAAAGGCCTTTCTGTTTGTTCAGATAATTACCCTATGGTCCTATGCCTATATGCACAAATACAATAATCATGTGGTTCACTTCTTTCATTTTGAGAGTAGACTTTTATACTCTTCATCTCCTAAGTCTCCATATCACTTTTCTTCACCTCAGCAGAAAGGGGTCAGTGCTACTTTCCATCAAAAATCTAAAAGACATGAGTTATGCTCTAACCAACACACAGCTTGTATGGTGTCGCCTTCATTGGCGTGGCGACCTGGTTCAGGGACGGCTCGGCGACCCACCCCTCGGCCGCTCGGGTCATCAGCACGCAGACACCAATGTGGTGGACGGCAAATGGCG
>Ga0065711_1003286_pt1 | contig 28748 bp, 21 predicted proteins | sample Hoacrofraction12_FD_59098 | JGI IMG/M metagenome (GOLD analysis project Ga0065711, IMG submission 59098) | Hoatzin crop microbial communities from Cojedes, Venezuela - Epithelial fraction 12 v2 (version 2) | ecosystem: Host-associated > Birds > Digestive system > Esophagus > Crop | place... | reverse complement strand
CCCCCCCCGCCTATTAAAGACTTACTTCACTGTCAAGGCATAGATATTTCTTAAAGAAACAGACAAGCAATCTCTGATCTCTCAGTCTTAGAAGAAAAAGAAATAAAAAGTCTCTCCCCCTCAAAGATTCAGATTTTCTGAGCACAAGATACAGGAACCTACTAGAGATTTGTTTTACAGCTGATTATATGTAAACTTTTCCTTTCTCCCTAATCCATCTGCTTTTCAAACTACTTCTGTTTCAAACTCTTCTCTGCCCAAGAAGACATTTCATCTCTCTCTAATTTCTCTTCCTCTTTGCCTTGCTTTCCTGTCATGTCCTCTTATCTCTTTTCCATATAAACTGTCTTTTCTTTCAAAGATTGCCTAACTGATACATACCTAAATAAACTCTGAGCTGTTGTTATCACCTTGTATTTCACTTTCACCTTTACTGCCTCTATTGCAGACCCTAAGAAGGGCTTGCATGCCCAAAAGCTCGGCTGACGTTTTCTCAGTTCGATTGACAGTCAGCCCAGTAAAGAGATACCACCTCTAATGACAGATATTCTCTGCTGCCAATAAAAATTACTGCATTTAAAGACGCATAAGAAATAAAATAATATACTATAGTTATACCATATCTTATTTATGTATAAATTTCTGAGCAAATACCTATCTAGTGCTTGCCATGAATACCGGTGATTTTTTTTTTATTTTTAAAATAAAAAAGAAGGAAAAAGAGAGGCAGTTTTTCTAATAAATGGTTAGCATTAATTTCCAAACAATATCCGTATAAAATATTCAATTTTTCTAAACTAAAATCTTAAACCTTATTAGTGACCTGCTCAGAAATTTATTTATGATATAATGATTTAAGTCTGTATGTACAAATACATGAAAAGAATCCTTATTCAGGAAAGACTAAGTAGCCTAGGAAGCACATAGACGTTACAATTCAGTGTTAGACTCAAATGCATTCCTAAGGTCAATATTGAGCTGCCCTGTTGATCTCTCTGAGACTTTATCTGAATGTGCAGAAATTCAGGCATCTAGAGATATCAGACAGCACATAAATACAGATGGTAATTTTTGAGATCTAAATGACAATTTTCAATAAGATCTTGGCTTACAGATTTTTGTTATAAAACCTCCAAGGGACTGCTAAATTATTTAAATAGATTGAGACAATTCCGTTAACATGTGGTCCTAGCAATGGTTTTCTTGTAATTGTACAGAAATTGCCTTCCTCGTTCTAACTATAGTCTCAAAAGTAATGAATATCTGTTGCATGACATTGTTTTTTTCAAGTTTTGCATTGTTATTATTTATAAATCTTTTATTTTAATGGTAAAAAAATTTGTTTCAATATAAACTGATTAGCTATTTAAATGAGAGAATCACTGCTGAAGTAGTGTAGATACTGAATTTTCAATTAATTTTCCACTTTTTCTTTAGACATCTCTTCAGACAATATTCTGAGTCAAGGTAAAACCATAGAGAGGTTTCAATTTTTTTTCCAAAATCATACACTTAGTGCTTACTAGCTCAGTTCTACTATAATTAAGCAATTATGTGATACTAGTATGTAAAGCCAAGTGTTACTGTTGTTGATGTTACTAATGATTCTCTACACATAGAGAAAGATGCTATATCATCTTTTCATGTGTGTGTCTGTTTTCATGGATGGAACACAAAATACAGGGTTTATTTTGAGAAGTCAAGTTCTAGTTGGCTATTAACAATGACAACAAAAAAATACTTTCTTTTTATGAGCACGTTATCCTGGAGAGGTGGTAGTCTCTATTACTGGAAGTTTTGAGGAAAAGTCTAGGCAAAGACCTTGTAAATATATGTTTATAATAGAAAGTATTGGAATATTTCCTAAAGTTCCTTCTGACAGCATGGTTTTGCATACTCAACTTTGTGGAAAAATAAAAATGCATTATCTATAAGTCTGATACTCAGCAATCCTTACGGATGGTAACATGCAAGTTCTTTGTTCATATACCTAAAGAACAATTTAAAATTACTGTTAAATCAGTAGAAAGAGTCCTTTTGACCTCTTTATTCTTTACATTAAGCCATTTCAAAAATGTACTAAAATTTAATGAAGAGCCAATTATCTAAGAGAGTTTAGATAAAGGAATAATGTGAACTGCAGTAGATCTGCAGTCTTCCCTAAAGCATGCATTTTTATGTGCTATAATGGAAATAGGGGTTAGAAAACAGTATTCAAACTAAAAGACAGAACATACAAATGGAAAAATACACAAAATATAAGTTAGAAAATGCTGAGGATCAAAAAAAGCCCAAAAACCCTTAAACATGTGAGAGTGGTGTTTTTAAATACATTTAGGACTGATGTCCCATGTCCTTAGCATACCCTCTTTGGCATGAGAGCATGTGAATATATTGCTTACTGGCAATAGATACTAGGCCAAAGCCCACTGTGACAATACCAGAGTACTCTGTAGGACAAAAAATACAAATTTATCCATCCTGCCTGTAAGCAGTCTCTAAAATAAAGTGCCCTGAAGAACTGCATCTGATTTTTTTTTCCTGGCAGGAACTATTAATCCAAACAAGGTCCAAGCAGTGTAGTGACTTATATACAATATGTGCAGCCAAGGTACAAGCAAATAAACATCAAAAAGACACATCATTCATATATCTCTACAAATGCAGACATAAAAAATATTTGAGAGTTGAAGTGATACAATTAATAAAGCACCCTATTTGTTAATAGTATGCTTTTCTCTGTACCTTTCTTGACAATGTGGATAAAGAAATTCTCAGACACCAAGTTTTTGAGTGTTTGCATGAAGATATTTTTGGAATGTACTTGGCTGTAATTCCAAAAGGTCACCAACTTTTAAGATTTGTTAGAAAGACAAGAAGAAATTAACCGCTAATCAATCAAAGATCATCTCTTTTTTGGTCTAAACTAGGTGTTTCATCAAATGTAAAAAAGAAAAAATTCAAGCATAATCAATGCAGCTATTCACAATGATTATGCAAGTGATTATTTTTGATTATTTACGTTGATATTAAGCCTATGGAACAATATCTCTAGATAAAATAAAAAAAAAATATGTGTCATGGGGAGAAGCTGAATTGTCAGTTTTCCACTTAGAAACTAACAAGCTAAATTTGGAACTGATGTACAAATTTGTGTTAAGGCATCTTCTTTTTAATTACCTTCATATTCATCCCTTGCTTCAAGGCCTGAGGTATATATTTATACCCACCTTCTCCAAGTTGAACAGATGCTGTAATTGCCATTTACCTGTCAAGAGAGAGAAACATGGAAAGGGCTAACTCACTTCACAGATCCTTACTGATTTTTCTTCCCCTTCAAAGAGTAAATTGCATAATCTTATAACCACTTCAACATTGACAGAGTAAAAGTATCACCTTTAAGAAAATTTTGATATAAAGTAATTTAAATTGGGATAGTGGGATCAAATATTTGTAACAACCAAACTCTTACGATGTGTCAAAACATGGAGGCTGATTTATAGCTCTTTTAAACAAACACAGTATTGTGATTCAGTTCATAGTTTTTAAATAAGTTTATTTATGGTCACAATGAAACGGGGATTATTCTAATATTCTAAAAAATTCCTATATGCAGTGTCAGTTGTCTTCCAAAACTTGCATGGTTTAATAACTTCTTTCACAGTTTTAATATGATGCTTTTTTAGCTCATCTACTATTAAGAATTATGTACATAAAGTAAAAAAGGAAAATAATGCTTTCTTCTATGGCAAGGGGAACAATCTTTTGACATTGAAGTTGCTAGTGTATAGTACTGTACAGGAGAACTATGTCAGGCACAAGAAAGCAGATTTATAAAAACTATAAAAAGACAGACCTGTAAATGGTAAGAACTGTTTTCTAGTTTGACATCCTGTACAATGTAGAACATAGAACTTAATAATTTTGGAAATTAAGGTACTATATCACCTCGTCTTTCTTACTCATTTTCTACACTTTGATTGCCTGTTGTTCCACTTCTTGACATTGCTGAGGAACCCAACATTTTGTAAAATTAGGTTTTTCAGATGGTTAAGAGAGATATTTCCAAATAAATATTAAAAAGTAATACTTACTAGAACTAATAGAAAGTGTTTATTCCTTCAAAATAACATATTTATATTTTCTTATATACATTTAAAAGTAGAATATAAAAAGACAGGAAGTAAGGCCATTTTCTTTCCTTTCATCCTTCACTGTCCTTTACCTGCCCACTCCAAAATGCTGGAAGAATGGGGGCAGATATCAAATTCAATGCGAAATGCTCAGGAGTATGTTACATTATTAGGATTGCGAACACATTGCATAAACACAGCAATACGTATAGTGAAAGAAAAAATAATTAATTACAGAGCTGACATAGAGAAGCATAATGCATTTTCTGTAACACTCATGCACTTCTGTGCATGTGTACGGCTACAGAAGTTTAATACACAACCTTGTGAGCATGGGGGGAGACTGTCTGTGGAAATGGCTTCCCAAAGAGAAAACATCCCACACAGAAAGTCACTGAAAGTCAGCGTGCCTAGACAGACACGTAAGAAATTCCTCAGTGTGGACATGAATGTTAATTCCTACCAAGAGGCATAATGGAGCTACCGCATTGCTGCTCACTTGGAATTTCAAGGAGATGTTGCCAACTATTTAGTATCACAATTCTGAAACCTTTGCTGAAGTAATAAGTCTACAGGCTTTCAATAAACTGAGGGAAAAATAATAATCGTTCCTAATGTCTGCTTGGGAGAATGAGCAAAATGAAAAGGGAGCAGAGTGAGTAACAGAAAGAATCTTATTTGACAGGGACTGAGTAATATATTGCAGATATTTCAGGTAAATAAAATTACATGAGAGACAAAGGAAGATCTGTGAGTAATTTTTTAGTTGTCCTTCCCTGAGATAGTGCAACTTGTTCATTATACTTTTGTTCGAGTTTGGGTTTGATGTTAAAATAGGGTTTGAGAGATTTGTATCAGAGGAAGGACTTTTAATATTTGTTTGCAAACCAAGATGCACTCTCCCAGTTCAAATAAAAGGACTTCATTCTGCAGTTTTGTTTGGGTTTGATTTTCAAACATCAAAAGCAACTGAGATACCATCTGGGAACTTGAATTTTGATGTACATCAGGGCATGTCATGGGATGGCATCTTCATGCAGACCAGGGTCTAGGAGCCGGGAAGGTGCCCGGGGTCCATCAGGGTAGGACCTGGCAGCCAGGGCCCATCCACTCCCAGCCAGGAGCAGGGCAGCTAGGGGGGCACCTGGGCAGCCGCTGCCCCAGGCATTGGGCACCTCCATGGGTACAATCTGAGGTTGGGCTGGGCCATTGGGGTCAAGCCTGGACCCACAGGGTGAGAGCCGGGCTCAGGCAGGGCTGCGAGGCAGCGGGGCTGGAGCTAGAGCTCCCAGGGCCTGAGGAGTCCAGGTCACTGACCTCGCCTTCGCTCATGATATACATATACGTGCTGACAATGTACATAACAGGCTCTGGCATCCTGCTGTTCCATGCACATTGACACGGTTTCCAGAAAAGAACAAGAAACGTGAAATGGAAGGAAGAGGAAAGAGAAGCACGACAAAGGGAAGAAGCTGGTCACCACTGACACATGGAAATGCAGACTCTGGTAATTTTTAGAGTACGTCTGATGCCATACGCATGTCTTTAATGTGTTCTTGATAAGAGGGTATCTCACTGCCAATAAAGTATCAGTTGTTACTACTGAGGTTCAATAAATAATGGACATATATTTACTTTCTGTATCATTACCTAAAAATGAAGTAGCTAATAAAAGTATAATTTCATTCATATAAATTGAAAGGAATGGTTTAAGTATTTTAATTAGCAATTGGCTAGATAACTACCACTATACTAAAATAAATGCCAATTAACATGCTAATTTTTGACAATTAATTGATATCCAATCAACCCACTACAGTTATTTTGTTAAACACCACTTAAATTCGACTGCTCTTTGCAAGTTTAATTTATCAATTACAGAACAAAAGCAGATTTATTGCTGGCATGGTTGGGTTAATTATAAGGCAAATAGATTAGGTTGGTATTACTTTTTAACTTTTTAAAATCTTATTAAAAAGTTTATGTATTTAGTGTGCAACAAACATTTAATCTAAATTAAATAGTTGAATTTAATTAACTTTTACAAGTTTCATGCAGTTTCATGTAATGTTGTAGGAGAACTAATATGACTGGCCTGAGAACTAAGTTGTCTGCTCCTCTCTCATCATTGACTATTATATTTAAAGACATCAAGATCAGAAAACTACTTATTTTCCAACTGCCTCCATCCTTCTTTGCCTATTATTATCTTCTTATGATATACCATAGCACTCTTACATTCAAGAAAAACTCTTCCACGGGGGATGACAGATACCTTCATGTTTATGAGTATTTAGATATTAAAACATTTGCTTTGTATAAAAAGAAACTATTAAAAGGAAGTTATACATGCCTTAACCTGCCTTACTTTACTCTGTACAGAACTGAATAAAATATAATGGTTAACAAAGATAGTCATTTAAGGTAGCTGAAAATTACATTTTATATATTTTGCAATGTGTTAGAATAAACTCTTATAACTATGAGTGTGTATAAAGTTGGTACTGAGTTCACTATATACAAGTACCCTAAAAATGACTAAATGATATTTGCTTCAAATATTTCTCTTAACTACAGTCACAAAAAGAACTGTAGATAAAGAAATAAAAAGAAATAAAAAAGATAAAGAAAAATAATTGAAGCATATGAAGTTCTATCTGAACATGAGGAAGAACTTCTTCACTCTGAGGGTGATGGAGCACTGGAACAGAGTGCCCAGGGAGATTGTGGAGTCTCCTTCTCTGGAAATATTGAAGACCTGCCTGGAAGTGGTCCTGTGCAGCCTGCTCTAGGTGGCCCTGCTTCAGCAGGGGGGTTGGACTAGATGATCCACAGGGGTCCCTTCCAACACCAAACATTCTGTGATTCTGTGATTCTGTGAAATTAAGGTAGATGCAAACTGGTTAATACAGCTTTCTTGACACTGGAAGTCTCATGCTATTTTTATCTTTATTCCTTAGAAACAGTAAGTATTTTACTTGTATTATTATTGTTGTTATTATTATTGGTTTTGTTTTTGTTGTTGTTATTCTTATTATACTATATACAATACAGTATACTTATATATTTACTTATGTGTCATTTTATAAAAAAGAAACAATAAGAATCTAATTGAACATTTCGATTATGCATGTATACAAAGCCATATTTCTGTCGTGGTGGATTTGTCTGATTCCTGTTTTAATTAATTGCTGTAAAGAACACACCTAAACAATAGAAACATTCTTTCATCATATTTGCATTGCTGTTTGGATTTATAGTTCAAGCCATAGTATTAGGAGTGGAAATTTTGAACACATGACTATGTTTATAGCAAATTGTGTTAGAATTGTATTTTGAAGGACTAGTTATAGATTCAAAGATTTATTAATCTACTTGTGTATTTATTTGAACAGCATAGATGGATTGTAACAAACAGATAGGTTAAAGTGACAAGTTCTTGTTTATGTTGTAGAGTATATGGATCAATATCCATGCCTTCAAAGCTCTCTTAGTTCTAGGAGTTGTGTTCTCTTGTTGAAGTTTGTGCTATATGTTATTAAATGTAGAGACAACCTCAGCATGAATCCTTTATTATTTTTAGAGCTTAAAAAATTTAAAAATACAATTTAGTGTTATTAAAAAAAAATTATGAGACATATTCAACTGCAAAACATTTAGAGCTGAGTTAAACTGGACATTTCCCTAACTGGGCATATATTAATTTTCAGGAAAATTTCCATTCAGAATATTTCCCCCTTAAATAAATTAATAAAAATGATGGAACAGATTAAATAAAGTAGGGTATGAGTTAAATTGGGCTTAAGCAAGTAAATAAAGATTTCATAAACAGTTTTTATTTTCAGTCTGCTTTATTTCCTTTTTAGATGTGTGAGAAGTGTTTTACTTACTGGTTTCAGTATAGATTTTAAATGTTTGGTTTAAACATAAAGGAATTAACTATCAGTGGTGAGTCTTCCCTTTTTATTCATAATAGAAAATAATTGAAAAAGTATTTGGGGTTTTCCAGAGATGTGAGTTGCCTCTTTGCTTCCTTCTGCCGCCACACATAGGGTCAGTTTGTTCTTGATCAGTATGTGAGAAAACATGCAACATGGTAAATAATTTCCCAAAAACACACCACTCCATGAGCCCAAGTCTCTGCAGTGCTCCTGGCACCTCAGCTCCTCACTTCCCCAAATCAGAACCAGATGGCTGGATCTTCTGGCTATTATCTGCACACCCGCTGCTATAATTAGAGATACTACTCCAAAGATACACATCTATCAGATTAGCTGGTCTCATATCCAGCATTTTTAGGGTGAAAACAACAAAAGAGAAGATTAGCTTTTGTTTAAAAGTGGGTAACAAGCTTAGTAAGAAAAATGCAATAAAAAAATATAGTTCTACATGAATGCTTAACAGCATCAATCATTCCCACCATCCCAGGAGCTTCTCTCCTATCTCCAAGTCATACTGATGTGAAGAAAAGATTTCCCCAGTGGATCTGGGGAAATAAGCAACAATGTTTTGATTGAAGCTCCCCATGAGGGCAACTCTCATTATAGCCATTCAAGGGATATCTAGAGGCCCTTTGATTTCTATCTGATGAAAATTAACTATTTCAGCATTTGTAAAGGAACCTGCGGGACTATTCCTCTCATCAACAACTTTTGGCACATTGTTGTATCACAGCTTTAATAATTCCTAGAATTAGAGAAAGAAGAAATTATGAGCTCCAAGGTTTCTTTGAGTTTGTATTTTCTTTAATGGCAATTTCTGGGTAGATGCTGATATTCCATTCAACCTTATTTTATCCTGAAAATGTCTGTCATGACCTTTAGTGAACAACAGGCTCTGCAGCCTCCTCTCCCACAGGGGTTTAGGTGCTGGTGCTTAAGGCCAGCTACGATATGACACTCCTGTGTAACTTTGGATTGATTTCTGTTAAAAGAGCTGTGTGAGAATGAGCTGTGAGAAGCCTCGTGTGGGTCTTATCTTCTCCCTCCCCTAGGCTTCGGAGTTGCATTTGAGCTTGAATGGTAATCCTGATCTGCTGATCTAACTACCTGCTTTAACCTTGAACGTTATTGCTGTAGTCATGTCTGGCAACCAGAGCTGTTGGCTGACCCTGGTTGTCATCACCAGACCTGCTCTGCTCTGCTTGTTCAGGTGCAGTGGGTCTGTGTCGCTGTGGCTGAGAGCATAGCCCTGCTTGTCCTGTTGTCACTCTCGGCTCCTGGGTCCCCACTCCTTCTGGAGCAGTCCACTCCTGCTGCTCCCTGGCAGTGTCAACTGAACCGAAGGTATAAATATTTCCTCCTTTTCCTCACAGTAAGGTCAATATTGTGAAAGTCCTCATCACCTTTGGACAAAATACCAAATCTGTTACTGATTCAGATAATATACAGTAGATGGCTTAAAATAAAACAACCGATGTTTTACTTTTGACCTTAGCAGCCAATCCTGACACATTTGTAAAGCTAGGCTCTACTTGTTAGGTGGGAAGGATTTTTTTGTATGTTTGTTGTTTTCTTTTGTGGAGTCTTCTTACACATTTTTTGTGTGGTGTTAGGTCTAACCCCAAGACTTCAAACCGATGTTTTAAAAAAAATAATAAACAAGAATGAAGCTTCTATATCCTGTTCAATGAAATTTCAAACCATACTAACTAGAGTCAAGAAGCCAGTTCTAGTTCTGGAGCAGACTTTAACTACTGTGGAATAACTTCATTAAAGCCACTCTACTAAAGCCACTCCACTCACTCAAGTAGACTTGCTCAGGTAGAAAATTTAACTGATGATTGAACTGATAGCGTTTTGTGTTCTTCATAACATAACAGAAAGCAGGTGCTTCAGACATGAGTCTTATTACTGGTTTCACTCAGAAGTCATATATAATCATAAAAATGGTCTTTCAAACATGAAAATAAATTGAAATAGAATTTTAACAATAACTATTAGCATAATGGTATCTGAGTAGAAAAATATGCTTAAAGTGCTGTCATAATTTAATCAGTTATTAATTCTCTTTGACTGTATTTGGGCTATCTGATTTTATTCTCATTTATGAAAAAATCTTGACAGTGTGAATCCCAGTAGAAAATTAATTTCATGTCCTCAGATTTATTTTATGATGCAACAAAACATTTCTGTGAGAAAACTAATTTCATTTCAAGGACGTTCAGTGACCATTTTGAAGAAGCATAAGATTACTATGCTTCTATACTATATGAATGTTGTTACTATAGCATTACTATAATATCCTATAATGCTATTATGATAGCTTTGCTATATAAAAATATAGCAGGTCTTATATGATGAATCAGATACATCAGATACTTGCTATGGTCAGTTTGCTAGGTCTAGCCAAATGGCTAAGGATCTTAACAGAAAACAACCACAGATGTTTGATATAAAGGTAGCAACGTAAAAGTATGTATTTGTATTCTCATGAAATTAAGGAACATAAACCAAATGACACAAACCCAGAGGTATTACTTTATATTGTGAACTTCAGAGTTTTTAATTGTGGTCATTTAAAATTTTAAGTAGTTTTCAAATCTAAAAAGATTTCTAAAAATTACCATCTCTTTATGGTGAACTATAAAAGAGCTAAACTTGGAAAATCTATTATCCATGGTGCACTGATGTCCTTATTGCCCTCTTCCTGCAAGTCCTGCACTGTGTTTGGTGTTAGAAAAACAGGTGTTTATTAGTAGGAGGCCAAATCCAGCAGCCTGACAGAGATGAAGCTGCTACAGCTCCACGCCCACTGGTCCAACCAGTAGCAAGGCTGAGCACGCACACACCGTACGCATATACTAAGTACATATATACATGGCCACACATCAGCCACACTGATCATCACAGGCAGACACACTCAGCTTTCACACAAGCACAAACAGCACCAGTGACCTCATGCTGATCCCATCTCTGGCTGAACTTGATGAAGGTCTGTCAGTAGGAAATACTTTATATGTATGTATGTATTTTTGTATGTGTCCGGGGTTCGGCCAGGACAGGGTTAATTTTCACTGGAATCCAGGAAGGGGCACATCCGGGCAGCCTGACCCAACCTGGCCAAACAGAGCCAGCTATTCCATACCATGTGCTGTCATGCTGGGTTCCAGTGGGGGGGGAGAGGGGTGGCGGGAACTCACTCGTGGCTCGGGAGAGCACAGTGGCGGCGGTCCAGGAGAGCGGCTCTTTGGGTTCTGCGATTTGTGTTGTGTTTTCTCCTTATTTGTATCTTTGTTGTTCCTGTTCCCTTTGTTTGCTGTCCTGTTAAACTGCCCTTATCCCGACCCACCAGTTTCTGCCTGTTTCTTTCCATTCTCCTCCGCACCCCGGCGAGGGGAGCGTCGGCCGCGTGGCGCTTTTGTTACCTGCCGCAGCTAAACCATAACAGAATCTATATAAATATACAAATGCACTTACACACATGTATAGGTACATACATATGTATAGATACAACATGGAACCCTCCAGCAGCTGGGCTCAGATACACAGTCAAACCAGTATCTTTTTCTTTTATAACGGTCTTCCCAGCTGCTAGTACCTGAACATACAAGCCCCTAGGGCAGGAGGACCACACACATACACACATACACGGTGGATCTTACAGTAGCTGACCGTGGGCATGCAGTCCATCCAGGAGCTCGTCCTGGATCCTTGCTCTTCCCAGGTAGTTTACCTCTAGAGACACACACAGGCATACACACATGCACACACACATGCACACACACACACGCAAACATATCTCTCAGTTGACCCACAGACCCTATGGTTTCTCCAGCAGCTGGCTGGGACTCCTCTCACCCCTCTGACAGATGGCCTTTCCTGCGGTCTCAACCTTAAAGAAAAATACACTTCCCCTGGCTACCAGGTCACCTTACCTAGTAGCTGGCTAGTCCATTTTGATCTTTGCTCATCATTCTACACTTCCTTGCATGCCTGCACTTGCTCCATGTCCTGGCACCACCAACACGCAAGCCTACGACCAGTGGTCTGATTCCACTCACTGGCACTCGGACCACCATACATACATGTGTACACAGAATAGAGAGGCCTTTGACCAGGAAAATAACTAGATATGGAATTTAATAAGACAATGAGAAAGACTGTGCTGACAGACAGGTGCAGGGTGTGGCCAGACACACACACTGACCGGCAACCTGCTTACCTACAGCCATCCTCTTTTATACTCTTAGTCCTCTGTTTTCCCACATTTGTTGTTTCCCAAACCACCTGGAGTCCGTCCTTTCCTTTTTTCCATCCTCTAAATATCCCATAATAAGTCTTGTGCAATCCCTAAACGTTCTTCCCTTACATGCCATAATGTGTCCCAAATCCTCTAGATAGTGATTCCCCCTCATTCTGTAAAATAAGGGGAGAGTGGCTCCCTTCGACTCGTGAGATGAATGTCACCTCTAGACCCTGGGGCTGAGGTTCCTCTGGGACAGCCTTGGGAGGGGCTGGGCAGGGGCTCCTTTTCCTGATACGGCTTCTGGGGTTCTCCCACCTACCATTGTGTCTCCTTTGTGTGTGTGCAGGTGTGCAACCTAACAATGTTTTTAGGTGAAATCATATATGTGGAAAAAATAATAATTATGCAACAGAAACAAGAGTCATGAATATACATTGAGGCTATAATGTATATAAACTATAAAAAATAATGTTTTTTTTATATATATACAAAGTTTTTAAAATTTTAACCATGTACATACATAGATTTGTAGTGAGAAGCAAGTGATGCTTTCAATATGATGAAGGCTTTTGGTCTCTCTAGAGGCTGTGTAGTTAGCAGAATGCAATTCAAGGTGAGACACACACACAAAGCGACGGAAAATTATACAGCAGTTATCTGATTAAGATGTAGCAACATAAAGAAATGAAAGAGATACTAAAACAAAAATAACTTTAAAAAGGCATTGTAACCATGCACAAATGTAAGAAACTCATAAAATTATTCAGTTGCAGGCATGACAATCTTGCACAAAATACACAAAGGAAAAAAAAATGAAGAGAACAATAAAACACAACCAGTTTTTCAGAGAAATGTACAAATTGCTTCATTAGTTCTTCAGCAGAGAAGAGGGATTCCAGTTTCATCCCTAGCTAAATAAACTCCCTTTTCAATTTCCATATTCTCTTGCCAGTGTTTTTCTTAAATTGTTTAGAATACCTGCTGATTGAATCCAGTCTTGCAACTTGGTGCTTAGCTGAGTTTCAGATGCTGTAGCTCCTCTATTTGTTCCTCTGAAGTGGAACCTTATATTCAGTATTAAATATTTTCTTGGTGTAATAGATAAAGATAACTATATAAATATAACTATATGATTTAGAACAGAATTAATGACAGGTTAAGATGAACAGAGATTTCCCCAAGCTAGCTAATAAGAATATTAACCAGTATTTTCACCTGTTTAAATCTCTACCTGTGCTTCTCACCCATATCCTTACCATACTGACAAGTTTTAAAAAAAACTGATGGTTGGAGAGCATATATGAATAAGATTTTTTTTCCTGTCTTAAAATATATTTTTCCATGCATTATAGGTATAAACCAAAATTAATCTAAAAGAATTGTAGTTATGAAATGAATTTTTTTTTTTAATGAATAGTGACTTTTTTCATACAGCTCTTCCTACAGGTAATGTTTTTCTGAGATCCTATACCTGACATTGTTGTGGAATCACATACTGGAAGATTGTATTTTTTTATATTTATTTAAAAATCAACAATTGAATATGTGTACCATATTTTGGTTGAATATTTACTTACATAAGCACTTTACTATAAAGTGCATAACATCATATTGCTTAATTTTTTTGGCAACAAATGTATTTTCTTCTGCATTTGAAAGGTTTGCATACCCAGTCGTTCATTGCTTATTACCATTTCTTTATATACTTTGTCTTTCGGTGTCCAACTTTTCCATCAACCAGGACAAGAATAATAGTCATTCCAAGTCCTACATTACAAAAGAATTAGAGAAGTCTCTCAAGGTAATTTCTTCTTTCCTGTGGTATCTATCAGCTCTCCCCCTTTTATCACTGAGCAACAATAATGTCTTCTGCTTTTTCAGGGAGATGTTTTCAGATCACACAGTTTTTTCTTCTCTTGAGCTCCCACATAAAAAATGAAACCTGCACGACAGTGTTTCCCAACCTTGATTGACAGAAAGGGCTGTTGCTTTGTTGTTTAATGACTATTTCAGTTTGTCAGGTCTTCAAAATAGATAATATTCACAGAGTTTAATTTAAAACAAATCAGCAATAGTCACCTCATCCCTAGGGAACTGTTAAAACAAGTTAAAACCAGCAAAGGAAAAGCAAGTCCAGACAAGACTTTGCACTATTGGGTCAGTTGAAAGCTCATGGCCTTTTCTAGCGATGGGAAAAACTGTATTTATTAAGCTAAAACCAAAAGAGGGGCCAGTTCTTTTTAATATCTCTGTCAATGATCTGGACAAGGGGATCTGTTATGGTTTGGCTGTGGCCGGCAACAAAAGCGCCATGCGACCGCCCTTCCCCCCGCCAGGGTGCAGTGGAGAATGGAAAGAAACAGACAGAAACTGGCGGGTCGGGATAAAGGCAGTTTAAGAGAACAGCAAACAAAGGGAACAGGAACAACAACGATACAGAAAAGGGGAATACGCAAAACAAACCCGCAGAACAGAGCCCACAGAACAAAGCCGCTCTCTCCCGGACTGCCGCCTCACGCTCCCGAGCAGCGAGTGAGTTCCCGCCGCCCTGCTCCCCCCCCCCACAACTCAGCATGACGACACATGGTATGGAATACCCTGCTCTGTTTGGCCAGGTTGTGTCAGCCCACCCAGCTATGTCCCTTCCTGGATTCCAGTGAAAATTAACCCTGTCCTGGCCGAACCCAGGACAGGATCGAATGCTCCCTCAGTAAGTTTGCAGATGACACCAAATTGAGCAGGAGTGTAGATCTGCTCAATGGCAGGAAGGTTCTGCAGAGGGATTTGGACAGGCTGGATCCATGGGCAGAGGCCAATTGTACAAGGTTCAACAAGGCCAAATCCCGGGTCCTGCACTTGGGTCACAACAATCCCATGCAACGCTACAGGCTTGGGGAGGAGTGGCTGGAAAGCTGCCCAGCGGAAAAGGGCCTGGGGTTGTTGGTCGACAGCCAGCTGAACAGGAGCCAGCAGTGTGCCCAGGTAGCAAAGAAGGCCAACGGCATCCTGGCTTGTATCAAGAATAGTGTGACCTGCACGACTATGGAAATGATCATGCCACTGTACTCGGTCAGCACTGGTGAGGCCGCAAGTTGAGTACTGTGTTCAGTTTTGGGCCCCTCACTACAAGAAGTATGTCTTCCCTCTGAGGGTGACGGACCACTGGAACAGGGTGCCCAGGGAGGTTGTGGAGTCTCCTTCTCTGGAGATATTCAAGACCCGCCTGGACAAGGTCCTGTGCAGCCTGCTGTAGGTGGCCCTGGTTCGGCAGGGGGGTTGGACTAGATGACCCACAGAGGTCCCTTCCAACCCCGAACATTCTGTGATTCTGTGATTCTGTGAGTTCATAGAGCATGTCCAAAGAAGGGCAATGAGGCTGGTGAAGGTGCTAGAGCACAGGTCTTATGAGCAGCAGCTGAGGGAACTGGGGCTGTTTAGTGTGGAGAAGAGGAGGCTGAGGGGGGACCTTGTTCCTCTCTACAACTATGTAAAAGGACGTTGTAGTAAGGTGGGTGTTGGTCTCTTCCCCCAAGTAACAGGCAATAGGAGGGGGTGAATGGCCTGAAGTTGTGCCAGGGGAGCTTTAGATTGGATGTTAGGAAAAATTACTTCACTGAAAGTGTTCTAAAGCATTGGAACAGGCTGCACAGGGAAGTGGTGGAGTCACCATCCCTGGAGGTATTTAAAAGACAGATATATGCGGAGCTTAGGGATATGTTTTAGTGGTGGAATGGACAGTGTTAGGTTAACGGTTGGACTCGATGATCTTGACGGTCTCCTCCAACCTAAACAATTTTATGGTTCTATGATTCTAAGCTGGGAAATTTGGAACTTGGAATAATCCCAAAAGATGGCAAGATGTGAGCATTTGATCTTCTGTCAACTGCACTGCTCAGCTGTGATCTGGCTTATGTTATAGCCTGGCTCCATATACCTACTGAGAAGACAACCTATCAGAAGGAACCTAGTTATAACTGATTTGAATCCAAGTCAATAACGGCCAGGGAGATATCCCTAGCACAGCTTTGTTTATCAAGAAAGGCAAAGTAGTGTGTACTAATTTCCTGAACCTTTAATCACATATATGCACTGCTCCTCTGTGAACACGCTGAAATTAGCAAGAAAGTTCTTCTTACTTGGTGTGAGAATTCCTTTTATTTGGTTCTTATGGTAGGATATTATTTTGAAATAATATTTAGTATTTTGCAGTATCTGTTTACAGGTTGACCATCCTTGCTTCAACAAGTGCTGAGCAGTAATACAAGATCTGCAAAGTGAGGACTTAGAGACAAGGTTTGATATCCACATAAAGCTCATGGATCTGGGGACTATTTTGTGGGGTTTTCTTTGTTTCATTTTCTTTTTTACTTTGGATGTTACTCTGTTCCTTTCCTATGGATTGATTGCTCATTTGCAGCTGGAGTCCATGCAGTAAGTGACTGGAGAACATCTTCACTATAGTTTCACTGAAAACAAATTTATTTCATGTGCTCTGAGACTGCTCCTTGTTGCAAACTAAGGTGTACTACAAATACATGACCATTATCTTTTTAATTTGAATCACCAATGCATTTTATAAAACAGTTCTTGGAGTGTTCATTTACTGAGATTTGACTTGCATCATGGACCGTCTTAGAACCTATAATCTGATCCCTTTATATGTAAAGTTTAGTGTTAACAGCCATTCAGTTCACAGGGCAAGACTAAAGCTAAATTAAAAACCTCCATCACCTTCAACAACATCCATGAAATAAAAACTTCCGAAACACTGGTAGTATACACATTAGATACTCAGCGGTAAATATTCTGCTCTACAAACTGATTCCTAGATACCCCACACTACCTATTAATATAGATATTTTATACATGGAGTGTCCTGGGAGACACGTTTGAAAAACAGACTTCTTATCTCAATTAAAACACTATGCAGGCATACGCTTCATGTCCTGCTTAGTGTGGTCTTGGTATGTTTGCAATTACAGCATTGTATCTCTCTCATTTTTATAGTAGATGTACAAAGAAGGAATTCTGAATTTTGGGAGGGCTTTAGCTCATATTCATAATAGTGTTTGGCCTTTATATGAAACATTAGTTATCAACTTTCTATGATTACAGAAAAGCTGAAAATAAAGGAAAAAGTTATATTTGAATTTTGAAATACAGGTTGAACAGAAGTGATTTATAAGCATTTATATAGAGTTGTTCTCTGTTTAATAAACGTCTCCTATCTATTTTCCGGAATATATTCTTAATCATTTCATTGTTACTTCACTGAGCGATATAATTGGTTCTAAAAAGGTGAAAATATGTTATGAATCTATTCCACTTGGCACTCTTTATTATCCTGTTCCACTTTTCCACTCCTTAAATGCCACCTGCCAAAGAAAACAGGTGGCTGTTGTCCTGAACTATGTTGTATGGGGAATCACCACACTGAAATAACTTGCTGCTTTACTGGTGATGGTTCTATTATTAGACAATATATCTAGTTTTCAGACCATAATGACATTGTCTGTGTGGTTTGTTATAAAAGTGCCTGCCAGTGTTTTGTCTCATGGTCTATTAAAACCACGCGCACCCTGCAAATTCAGAAAGGCAAGATATGAAGAATGCAGCTTAATTAGACTGCAGTTTAATTATCTGATCTCCTCTGGGAAATACCCAGCAAAGATTCACATAGTTCAGCTCACCATTCATCCTCTATTTGTGTCCACCTGTCTGGGAAAGACAAATGCTTTCTTGTTGTACCAAATACAGAATACCCCAACTTTTTTTAAAAAATGCCTTCTTCTGCGGGTTCTCAAAGAATCAAGCCTCTGTAAGTAAAAGATAGCAGAACTTGACATCTGCCAAACAAGGGCATGGACAATTAATTGGTTATCCCTCCTTCTCAACCACAGCTGGTACTTTGACAGCTCTCCTCTCATATCAACCAAAAATCTGTCTACTCCTTCGTCAAAATCCATCTGCTCTCTACTACCTGTCCTAAATACCCAGTGCAACACTTTTTGATAGGTAATATTCCAACCTTCTTATTTGCATTCAAATGTTGCTACCCAGTCTTTCACACATCTGCCTTTGTTCTCTGACAGAATCCTGCAGGCTCTATCTATGCCCTTCGTATATGCCATCCAAGCAAATGTCCCATGTATGTGCTAAAATCTATTTCCTAGTAAACAAACTGTTCAAAGGTTCAATCTCCTTCAAAATCACCAAATTCTAATCAGCATACTACTGATTCTAGAAGCTGCCTTGTGCTTGACTCTGAAAGACGCATAAGCAGTGCCAAAAGCAAGTTGTTGACATTGGCATTGACTTTCAGGTACTGGAGGGCTTGGATGTTGTTGACCAGAGAAAACTATTATTTGGCTTTCACAGTGCATGATACCATCACCTGAAAAGTCACTAATGTTTGTGTTCTCAGTGATTTAGTAGTTGAACTATGTGATACTACTTTGGATATTCACGTCATGTCAGAATGTCTAATACTATTGAGAAACAGATGAAACCTGTTTGTCTTCTATCCTTTCAGTCATAAGACCATGTAAGCCTTCATTTTGTTTTTCAGTTTTCCATATTGTTTCTAAGTCCATACAATAAATCCTACAATAGCGATCGACACTGAGATTGGGCAAAAGCTGATGAGGATAAAATGATAAGTTATAGAGGGCTGAGTTAGAAAAAAAGACAGGGAAAAGTAATTTAGACTGTGTATACATACAAAGGAGCAGGAGCAGTTGAACAAATGAAGCTGTTGGATAAGAAAGTTTACTACTTGGATTACATTCACATCTTTTTAAAGTCATTAATACAGTACTTTTAAAAAATACTGTGAACATACCTTCCTTGCCTGTGGCTTTCTAGCAATGCAGGAGACACCTCTTAACTCTTGAGCCAATAGATACAGTAAATAACAATTTTAGTAAGTTTTAACCTGATCAAGATTTGACCTGCACTAATTCAATGACACTGACATATCTTTCTTCTTAGGTGTGACAATCCTGGCAGTTTTTTTAGTTAGGCAGTTCCAAGAAAAATATGAGAAATATTGAAGATTCTGAATTCACTCTAAAAGCACTTCTTCTTTGTATAAAAATGAAAAATATCTACAGAAAATAAAAAAAATGGGCTATGCATGTATAATTAGAGTTCATCTATAATTTCTTATACCGTAAATAGCTGCCAACACTTTATCTGCATGGAAGAATTGCAAATGAGGGGAAAAATTTGTCTTTAAATGTAATTATTTTTTACTAAAAATTATAATGATTAATGTTTGTCTAGCTCAGATTGTTCATTAGTGAAATTCAAAATCAATGATATTTGTGTCAGACGCAATTGTGAAAAAGAAGCGTTAAGAGTTAAAAGTCACACACACAGTCCAATGCATATATCCACAAAGGCAGTACATTGTGAGCACAGAGGTACTGGGATCTATATGCGTGTGTTTTGTTCCAGTAATGTATTGGAATGTGCTGCAATGTACATATGTAATTCCCTGATTAATTATTTTCTTAGATATTCCTGTTCTAAGACAAGTTACTTGTGATCTGAAGGTCAAGCACATTGCAGTGTTACGCTTTTCCTTTCTAACAAGTTATATTTTTACTGAGAATGACTGAGTTCTTTAAAGCAAATTATTTATTCAAATATATTTCCAGATTTATTTCTGGCTGTGAAAGGTAGAAAATAATATGCTCTAAATAATTATTTACCATTGGAAATTGCACAACAGATACTGTAGGCCATCTTGTGATCCTGCTCAAGTCATTCACAATGCAAGCAGTCTACTAACTGGAAGACTGCATGTGCCCAAAGATAAAGCTCTTCTTGGGTAAGTATGTGAAGTTACTTCCTTTATTGCACAGCAGATTAGATGATAAATTAGTTCAGCTTTGTTTTTATTAATTCTTTAGTTGTTAACAACACTATTTGCTATCTTAATTACCTGATATTCAGGTACACTTTTTTTTAAGAATAAAATCTAGGTATTTTTTCAGTTTCTGGTGAAAGCTGGAGAGAAAGGTTGGAAGAAGACTGGCTTTGCAGATAAAGATACAGGGTATGTTTGTTATTCAGTAGTCAAAGTCAATGCTTTCCTTACCATTCTTTTGATTCCGTCTCCGATGCTGTTATCCAGTTCAATCGTTACTGACCCATAATAATTTAATTGAAAAGAAAATGTTTCTTCTATGTATGCCGTAGACTGTCTATGCAGATCAAAGTTTTGGGTATCAGATATTTCATTTGCACTATATGAGAATTTTCTGTAATTGAATACTTTTTATCTAATATGGGAAACAAAGAACAGGGCTTCTTCCAATCAGTGAACTGATAAATTTGGAAGAGAAACCAAGAATGTGATCTGGGGCAACACTGGAGTTGAAAGCCTTTCTTATCTGTCACCACTGACTTCTGTTGAGGAGAGTGACATCGTATCTATTTTTCTTACGTCCTATGGGTGGTTTAGCTCTATCTAATGCTCAAGAGGCTTCAGATGAGTCCGGCAGTACGAACTCAGAAGTATTTGTATTCAGAAATAAGTCACACTCATATTGATTTTCTAGTTTGACCTCTGATTGTGAGGTGTAAATGCTCCAGCTTAACAGGTATTATTTATGAGGAAAAACCAATTGAAGCTAGACTAGTAGTTAGATTGAGGATCAAGTGCCTGTTTATTAAGGATTATTAGAACTACGACATAAATGTAGTATTTCATGAGTGATATTTTTTTTTTGTTTTCTGAACTATTTTTGTAATATTTGGTATAGATGCTATCTGGTTTTAATGGACTGTGGGGATATAGATTTTTCTTTTCCATTATTTGTATTTTACAACAGTATCCTGAATCATTCTAGTAAATAAGTTTATTAGGCAAGAAAGATCACATTTATGACATTTCTACTGTTTAATATATAAGCTGTTTTTGAACTCTAACATTTGTTTTGCTCTGTGCCTTAAACATCATTCTAACACTTATGAAAGTTATTGTTATTTGTATTACATCTCTGTTTATTTTTCCTGTAAGTGACGACAAGTTACAAATCAAAGTTCTAGGATCTCCTTGGAGTTGTGTAAAATTATTTGCCATAGTCTATGAAAATTCATTGGCTAATTCCTTTAGCACTCCCTGATGGATTTAATGTGGCACTGCTGATTCAGAACATTAATTTCATCCAGGTATTTTTTCATTTGCTCTTTAATAGTGTTGATGTCTGTTCTTTTATGTTGTTCATCTACTCCCAGCATAATTAATCATTTCACACAAGAGTCCTTTTGAGTGAAGTGAAGCAGAGCAAGTACTTAGAAATTCCACTTTTTTTCCCCTCCAGTGTATTTCCTTACTGATAATTAGGGCCCTTACCTTTCCTTTTATCTTTCCTTTTTCTCTGAAGTACCTAAATAATTGTCTTTGTTTCCTTATCTATCACAAAAGTATTTATTAAAATATCCTCATCTATCACAAAAATGTACTTCTATTGAAGTTAGCTTATCCATACTATTTTTTTATAATTTCTTATCCTGATTTTGCTTACCCTTCCAATAAAATTTTGCAGTTGCAGCAAATTCCCATCTCTGAATGTTGTAGAACTTCTACCTCCAGAGCAGATACATTTCTTATTTACCATTTGTTGCATTTGTGGAACTTCCACTTAATGTGAACCAAGTGGCATACAGGCCAATTTCAAGCCTTCTAGAATAAAATACTGAAAGTCCTTAAGTCACTTTCTACTAATGGCCAAGTAATGGTTCAAGGATTCTCATGAAATTGTGGAAAAAAAATGCGCTGAACTGAATGTAACTGGAGTACTGGCTTTGTCAAAGATTCGGGAATACTATGACAGAAAGAATGAATAGGAAGAGATGGAGGCTTCAGTATCAATGGGCTGCCAACCAGCTGGTTTTAGAAGACCAAGAAAGAAGAGTTAAACTGAACAAGAAGCGTTAACAGATAAAATACAACACACATGAAAACCAAAACGAAGGAAGTATACCTGTAAGGAACGTAACCTTTGATTGGAATGACCACTGAAGAGACTGCTCTTCTTTGAATATTGATCTGATTTAAAGATTTATTTAGCTTTTGAAAGGTGAGATGTCCTCTTTGCTATTCAGCGTACCTGAAACTGGTGTGCTGCATCATAGAACAACAACCACTGAATGGGCTTTTTTGATTTTCTTAAAAATAATACATTCTTTGATAGAATCATGAATAATGAATAGCTATTATTTTAAACTCTTACCCATCTTAGCTTCCTTTAATCTACAAGAGGAGAGCAGTGTCAATGAGCAAATAATTTTTTAAAAATCTCTTTACTGAACTTTTTATGATAAGCTATAATGCAAAGCGTGGCATTTGGTCTGTTTGTGGATAGAATTTTTGAGTGTCGTAGAAGGAGATTATGAGTCTTTGTTAAATGGATATCTGTTGTTCCCTGGTGAGTATGCCCAGCTCTCTGATTCACCATAATACAAGTTGTGTAAACATTTTTACTTCTGCCTCTTATGTTTATTCAAGAACATAGGTATTTTAATAGGCTAGTAGTAGACAACATACCATTGCTAAAGCAGAACATTGCAGAGGACAAAAATGGACAAGGTAAGTCAAAGTTTGATGTTTCTTAGCAGCCTCACTCTGTTTGGCACTTACAAATGAAGCCTAACAATCAAGGACTCCAAAATTAATATTAAATTACAGGCCGAAGAAAGAAATTCTTAAAAAGACAAAAAAACCTGACTATTTGGGAGTATTTTAATATTTCATTTTCTGAATAAATTTGCCTAGAAGAGACACAAAATTTTTGAAGCAGTAGATGATAAAGTTCTTGATAAAAAAGGACAAAAATTAAAAGAAGTATGCAGTTTTAGTTTAATTACACTCAGTCAAATAAGCCAGGTGCTATTTTATACTGTAATTTCTTACTTCAGAACAAAACAATATAACTGGATACTTTTCAGTTAAAATGACTTGAATTTTGTGGCCTATTTCAAACCAAGATGCTGTGCATAGTCATTTATTAATGGAGAAATCGACATTTCCAAGTGTCTTTGAGTCAACAGGAGATTTAACTGTCAAACTCATTAGATTGTTAGTTCAACCAATAGGACATCAGAGACCAGTTTTGTGGCTGAAACATAGCAGTAAATATATTTGCTATCAATTTCTTCTTATGTACATTACTCCTTGATTCTAAACACGAACTGAAATGGAAAAATTTAAAAAAATGTAATTAAAGATTAAGAATTATAACATACTTCTTACTATCAAATTCCATTATAATTATCAGATAACTTTTAATAATGATGTGGATATCAGTTATGAATTACTCTATGGTCATAATTTTCATTCACAACTGGATCTATGATTTTTAATGTTTCATTTGTAATTTTTCGTATCTGATGCTTTACATAAAATAATTATGCACAAAATATGTTGTCTTAAGTGAGGGGCTTTGGGAAATAGCATGTTTTATACATGTACCTCACATAGCTCAGAAATCACAGAATCATAGAATCACAGAATGCTTTGCATTGGAAGGGACCTTTAATGATCATCTAGGTCCATCCCCACTGCCATAAGCCGGGACATCTTCAACTAGACCAGGTTGCTCAGAGGCTGATCCAACCTGACCTTGAATGTTTCTAGGGATGGGGCCTTCACTTACTCTCTGGGTAACCCATTCCAGTATTTCACCACCCTAAGAACAAACAAACAAATTCTCCAGAAAGAATCTGTTAAGGAAGACATATATAGAAAATCCATACAACATACAGAGAATCTTTACAAGATTTCCTACACCAACATTGTCTCCTTTAGCTTTCTTAAAAATCCTAATGGTCAGCCTCACGAAGTGACTGAAATTCTGGGTTTGCCTTGCTAGGAAGCTTTATAAAAGCATTCTGACTGTGATGGGTGGACCTCAGCTGGAAGCCAGCTGCCCACCAAAGCCACTCTGTCACTCCCCTTCCTCAACTGGACAGGGGAGAAAAAATAAGACGAAAGGCTCATGAGATGAGACAAGGACATAGAGAGATCACAAATTATCTTATTTATTACCGATCGTATCAGAGTAGCACAAGAAGTAATAAAACTAAATCTTAAAATACCTTCCCCCCACCTCTCCCATTGTGGTTTTGCCCCAGCTGACAACAAAGAACCATGTGGCTGCTCTATCACCTCTTCCCCCTCTGGGGTGGGGAGAAGAATGGGAAGAATAAGGAAAAATTTGTGGGTCGGGATAAGGGCAAGAAATGAAGAGAACAGTAACAACAATAGCACTGACAAGAAGAATATACAAAAAGTCAAGGGAATACACAGAGTAACTTTCTCACCGCTGGATGGCCAGCGCGCTCCCCAGCAGTGATTAACCTCAACTGGACCTGGGAGATAAAAAAATATGCTGAAAATCTCATGGGCTGAGATAAGGACAGGGAGAGATCACTCACCAATTAAAAGGATCAAGGGCAAACCAGACTGAACTTGGGGAAATTAGTTTAATTTATCACCAACCAAATTGGAGCAGGATAATGAAAAATAAAACCAAATCTTAAAAACATCTTCCCCCCACCCCTCCCTTCTTCCCAGCCTTCCGCTTTACTCCCAAATTCTCTACATCCTCCCCACAAACAGCACAGGGGAACGGGGAATGGGTGTTGCAGTCAGTCCATCACACATTGCCTCTACTGCTCCTTCCTCCTCAGAGGGAGGACTCCTCACACTCTTCTCTTACTCCAGCATGGCATCCCACACATGGGAGACAATTCTCCACAAACTTCTCCATTGTGGATCCTTTCCACAGGCTGCAGTTCTTCACAAACCTTCTCCAGAATGGGTCCTTTCCATGTGGTGCAGTCCTCCAGGAACAGGCTTCTCCAGCGTGGGTCCCCCGTGGGGTCACAAGCACTGCCAGCAAATGTGCTCCAGCATGGTCTCCTCTCTCCACGGGTCCACAGGTCCTGGCAGGAGCCTGCCCCAACACGGGGCTCCCCACGGTGTCACAGCCTCCTTCAGATGCATTACTTGCTCCGGCGTGGGATCCTCCACAGGCTGCAGGTGGATATCTGCTCCACTGTGGACCTCTGTGGACTACAGAGGGACAACCTGCCTCACCATGGTCTGCTCTGTGGGCTGCAGGAGAATGTCTGCTATGGCACATGGAGCGCCTCCTCCCCTTCCTTCTTCATTGACCTTGGTGTCTGCATAGCTGTTTCTCTCACATATTCTCACTTCTTTTTCCAGCTACTGTTCCTCTTACACAGATTTTCCCCCCTTCTTAAATAAGTTATCACAGAGGGACTACTGCTGTCGCTGATTGTCTTGGCCTTGGCCAGCCATGGGTCCGTCTTGGGGTCAACTGGCATTGTCTTTCTCAGGGGTAGGGGAAGCTTCTCGCAGCTTCTCACAGAAGCCTCCCCTGTAGCCCCCCCACTACAAAAACCTTGCCATGCAAATCCAGTACAGAAGTCTAGTTTTGCTCAGAAGAATATATGAGTAAATAACACAAGGCATTTTCAGCAGAATAAATAGCATACGTATCTTCACATTCTCCAAAGCGCCTTCAAACCTGACCATATCTTTATGACTAGGATAATTCTTATTTTGGAGGAAATGCTGCTTAAGGATGCCAGCAGTAGAAACAGGTGGTAAATGAAGTTCTTCACATTAGTATACATTTTTGTGCCTTAAGGTTCTGAATAAAATGGGAATATTTTGCTCCTCTACCTAAGTCTTCTGAGATAAACTTGTGTTAGGACTTCAGTAGTAATTCCCTGTAAGGTAACACAGGCTTTAGTAGTACCTTTTCAGAACCTTTAGGTCATTAATAGGCTTTCAGCGTCCTGAAAAGCCTCAGATGTGACCCCTGCCTCCAGTCTCTTACCCATGGGCACAGAGTGCATTTTAAGGTCTAGATCAGGCCCTCAGATCTAACTATGCTTTAGGTGTGCTGTGCTCTGTCTTCTGCTGTACTGGGTGATATTCCTGGATGGATCCAAGCATGCATTATATGCCACCTTGTCTTCATCCCTGTCTTTGGAATGCAGCTTTGGGAACTGGCTGAATGGCAGAACTCAGAGGGTTATGATCAGCAGCACAGAGTCTAGTTGGATGCCTGTAACTAGTGGTGTTCCCCAGGGCTCAGTACTGGGCCCAGTCTTGTTTAACTTCTTCATCAACGACCTGGATGAAGAGTTAGAATGTACCCTCAGCAAGTTTGCTGATGTCACAAAACTGGGAGGAGTAGCTGATACATCAGAAGCCTGTGCTGCCATTCAGCGAGACCCGGACAGGCTGCAGAGCTGGGCGGCAAGTGCAGGATCCTGCACCTGGGAAGGAACAACCCCATGCACCAGTACAGGCTTGGGGTGGACCTGCTGGAGAGCAGCTCTGCAGAGAGGGACCTGGGAATGCTGGTGAATGACCAGTTACCCATGTGCCAGCCGTGTGCCCAGATTGCCAAGAAAGCCAGTGGTATCCTGGGGTGCATTAGGAGGAGTGTGGCCAGCAGGTCGAGGGAGGTTCTCCTTCCCCTCTCACTGCCCTGGTGAGGCCTCATCTGGAGTACTGTGTCCAGTTCTGGGCTCCCCAGTTCAAGAAAGGTGAGGAGCTATTGGAGAGAGTCCAACAGAGAGCTACGAGGATGATGAGGGGCCTGGAGCATTTCTTCTACGAGGAAAGGCTGAGGGAGCTGGTCTTGTTCAGCCTGAAGAAGAGAAGGCTGCGAGGAGACCTAATATATGCTTACAAATATCTCAAGGGTGAGTGTCAGGAGGATGGGGCCAAACTCTTTTTAGTGGTGTCCAGCGACAGGACAAGGGGCAACAGGCACAAACTGAAGCATAGGAAGTTCTGTCTGAACATGAGGAAGAACTTCATCACTCTGAGGGTGACGGAGCACTGGAACAGGCTGCCCAGGGAGGTTGTGGAGTCTCCTTCTCTGGAAATGTTCAAGACCCACCTGGACGTGGTCCTGTGCAGCCTGCTCTGGGTGACCCTGCTTTGGAAGGGTTTTGGACTAGATGATCCCCAGAGGTCCCTTCCAACTGATACCATTCTGTGATCCTGTGATTTACATTAAAGATAGCCTTGTCTCAAGTCCTGCTTTCTGGATGACCCTTAGATGCACACCATACGTAGTCCTGCCGCTATGCCTGTTTCCTGCTGTTCTTGCTTGTTGACTGGACGTCCCTCAAGGATGCAAGATTTGATTCATTACTTTGTCATCTATGGACCCTGTTGATGGACCATTTTGCTGTCACCAGCATCGCCCTGCACAGGCCCCACGGGACTGCATCCTGTTGGTGATGGCATGACCTGTGATCATTTCGTACTCATTTAGTGAAACAGCCCCATTCCTGTGTCTCCGTCTTTCAGAGTCTACAACTTGAATCTTCAAATGAATTCCAATGTCTTGACAAGTCCCCTCCCATTCTCAGACCATGTCCTATGTATTAAACTTCTCACAAAATTGAACCTCTCAGACATGATTTCTTGATTTTGCTGTGGTATCATGTGCATCTGGGTTCACAAGACACTTAGAATACACAGGTTTTTTTCAAAAACCTACTCATTCCTTTTGTTTAACTTCATCAGCATGTTAACTACTGCACTTTCAGTTAAAAATTATGGCATTTGATGGCTTACCAGAGTGAAGAGTCTAACCTGATGAGATTTCACAGTGGTAAATTGGAATTGAGATAGGTACCCTTTTAATGAAATCTTAATCACCTAATTTTAATTTCCATTTTAAGAGAACTCGCAGCTTTCCTTATAATTTTTTTAGCAGCTAGGATAGCTTTTGGAGTTTACTGGCTGCGGTTTATACTGTCCTTAGACATCCAAGTCTTTTCAACCCTCCGCTTGAGCTCTCAAATTCTAATGGGAGCAAGATACAAAAATACTAACATAAACTCTTTTCAGCGTAAAGGTCTTTTCCGCATCCAATAAACAGTATTCAGTACTTAACTCTTTTGCTCACTAAGTTAATGACTAATTAGTGCCCTAGCAGAATCTGTTGCAATGGGTGTTCCTTGTCCATGAGATATGGTTCTAAGATGCTTTAAAATATCACTGACACTCTTTGATTGACTGGATTATACATTTTTAGGCAAACATAATATATTAATCTGATTTCGTTGTTTTGTGTGGGTTCTTTTAAAGTTCAACACAAAAATATATTTGCAATTATGGATGCAAGGAATTATAGCTTAAATACTGTTACGGATGAAATACTGTTTGACATAATTTCAGATAGCTGGAATTTAAAAATCTTATTGTAAGGTAAAGGTCTAAAGTAGGATTTCATAAATCTTGCAAGTGGAAGAAAAGAAGGTTATCAGGAGTAGTCAGCATGGATTCACCAAGGGGAAATCATGCCTGACCAATCTGATAGCTTTCTACGATGACATGACTGGCTGGGTAGACGAAGG
>Ga0065711_1003285_pt1 | contig 28749 bp, 20 predicted proteins | sample Hoacrofraction12_FD_59098 | JGI IMG/M metagenome (GOLD analysis project Ga0065711, IMG submission 59098) | Hoatzin crop microbial communities from Cojedes, Venezuela - Epithelial fraction 12 v2 (version 2) | ecosystem: Host-associated > Birds > Digestive system > Esophagus > Crop | place... | reverse complement strand
AAAAAAAAAAAAAAAAAAAAGCCCAACCAAAAAAAGAAACCCCCGAAAGAAAAAAGAAAATATATATATCTATCTTTTGTTGTTTTTTTTTTAAAAGAACAAAAATATTAAACCAATCTTTGAAGAGTAATAAACACTTAATAAGGAAACATGGCTGACCCACCCCACCCAAGCCCTTGCCCTCCCCACCCCCTTTATGTTTTACCTGTGGTTCTCCTTCCCTGGAACCGTGCAATGTAGAAAAATCAAATATACAAACAAAACTCTTAATCCATCCCTTTATGTAGCTAGAGTGAAATCTATTTTTTTTTTTATAAGAACTTGACAATCTCTCTTTAATATTTACATTGAGGAATTTGTTTGAAAGTTTAAAGCAAAGAAAATCCTGAAGTTCTCAGTGTGTACTGCCACACAGCATTTCCACAGTCTGCGGAGTTTGCTTCATCCCCTTCCCTTAGTCTGCGTTGGAACATTTGTAACTGGAATGGTAGATATTAGTTTCTTGCCCTGGTCTCTTCCGAGATGAAAGGTCCCTCACAAGAGCTCCCCACTCCGCCCCCTGAAGAAGCCGTCTCCGCCGCTAGTTTGGTATTCTCTCAATGTAAATGGCTGGAGCAGCCGAACGCGCGATGGTAGCTATGAAGCTGTGGTCTCGACTGAGTTCCAGGTTGGTCGTCTCCGCCTGCTCCCGCGACATGGTGTCGTACCCCTTATTTACATGGAGAGGCTTATGAGCCTGGCAGTATCCGATCACCGGTTGGTCGTAACTGTAATAGGGTAAAGTCTTCATGTGGTGAGGAACCTGCACCAGAGAAAGAGATCAAAAGGAGAGGAACACGTAAATAATGTGCTCAGCCATGCATTTGTACAGCATCTATCGCAACCCAGCCTCCAACGCACTGGGCGCTCGGCACAGCCGCGCTCCTCGCGCAGTTCCTGCAGCGAGGCGAACCTTGGCGGCTTCCAGCCTGTCCACAGCACCCGCAGACCCCTCCCACACACGCCTGCGCACACTCGGGTTCGTCCCCACTCGTGGGTGGACGTCACAGCTCCCGAAAGCCTGTGTAACCACCGACTCGTCCCGGCCCTTTGCAGCGTGCCGAAGCCAGATGAGAGGGAGCTACCATCCATTTAGGCAACTGTGTCTGCGGACAGACTTCCAAAATGATCTCACGTGCTGAATTTTGACCTGCTTTGGACAATCCGGCTGTGAAGGGTAAAACTGGAAGCTGCTGGTAACACAAACCTTTTAGCAACTGGCCCTTCTTCCAGTGCCTCGAAAGGGGCCCAGCATTTCTACAAAGCTCAGACCAGCCTGAGCGTGTCAAAGGATGGAAAAACCTGGCTGCCAGCACGCGTAGCTCTCCGCACAGCTGGAATATGTGTTTATCTCTCCTATGACAAAGCTGCTTGCCCAAGGTCACGATTTCCTGGGTTCTTTATCTTACAACCTCACCAACAGAAACACTATCAAAGAGGCTCAGCTGGAGCTGAGCAGACCCACAACTTGTAAAAATGGGCACGTGTTCGAAAAGCCTGCAAGATCTATCCCGAACCCCATCTCCTGTCTTTATGTAAATACTCGGAAACTGCCAGCCCCCCACCTCCTTTTTTTCCATAAATGTTCTATGCTTGCAAATGTTAATCCTACAACTAAATATGATTTATGGCACAACATCAGTTACAGATCTTTGCAGATAATTTTATCATCTGCAAGAGATGAGCTGATCAAGTAGAAAGAAATGTGCTCTTAGGGAAAAAACCACACACTGCAGGAGACAGGCAAGAGTTTATTCTAATACTGCCAGAAAACCTGAGCTCATTACAAGCTGGAGATACCCTACACATAATTCAATCTGGTAACAAATGCCTTTTTATTTTCCATGCTGAACTTCAAGTGAAGCCTACAGAGCTAATTTATCGCAGATTTCCATTGCATAGCACATTTCATTCAAAAAGGTATGAAAAAAGCAAAGGCATTAAGACCAATTATAAGTTTTGCAGGGTTCGAGTTCCTCCTGCATTTCGATCACCTCAGCAGTTAGATTCCTCCCCCTGCTCACTGCAGAATGCTGGAGAGGTTCCAACACTCTTCCACTAGCTGGAATTCAGCTGAAAACATCATTTTATGTGACAGTTGAATGGCAGGAATGCCAAAGACAAGCTGCTCGGTAGAATTTGATGGGACAACTGTGTTCACTTGTGGATCAAATTCAGCCACAGTGCAAGCAACTTATATAACTCCCTTTGGATACAGTAATATCTGTGCCAATTCGTATCAGGGCTTGAATGTCCTCAGCCTTTAAGGCAGCTCTTTACGATTCCATAAAAACCAAGGACTGTTTGTGTTCTGGAGAGCTGAGAGATTGAGGTCCCGGCTTTACAGCTATAACACACAGTTCATTAACCACCCGAGTCCTGCGCACTGCACTCTTTGCTTGTTTTCTCCCCTTCTCCAAACGAGAGTCAAAAGGATCAGGATCTCAACAACAGCCCTAAACGGTGGATAAACACCCTTCCTCTTCAACTATTCCTCAGTAGTTTTATGGGACCTCTTGCTTGTTTTTTCACTTAAGAGTCAGGTTTGTGTGTGTCTGAAATGACATTAATCAGGGTCGCTGTGCCGTGTGTGTGGAAGGTAGGAGGATATTCTTTGTCAGTGTAGAAAAGAAGATCAAATAGGTGTTATCAGGGAACCCATGAGATTAAGGAGTTGCAAGTTAATTTGTAGAAAGCATTTCTAGGATAATAAAGCCCAGCAATGGATTTGCACCTCCCTGTTCTCCCTCTTCCTCTCCCTCTTTTGGGTGCCAGATCCCATTAAGGGAATTTTAAAAAATCAGCATGTCAAATGACTGTAAGAAGCATTACCCTTGAGGTACCTCCAGTCAAGACTGAAAGAAGAAATACCAACAGTCCATCACCTCTGACCAAGTTAGTTCTTGTGATGCCTCTGGAATCAAGGTAACACTTGCACGAACAACCCAAAAAAGAACCTTCCTGCTCAAAATGAAAGCCTCCAGAGGAACAGCCCCACAAAAGGGGGTTGTCCTCTCCTCCCTGAAACGATTTCTCTGTAACATAATGTTGCATTTTCAGAAAGACTTGAGGGCTCAGTTTTCATTTACAGTGAAATGACCGTACATGAAACCTGAGCCCACAAAAGCTGCTTCAGGACACAGCCTTGACTGCAGAAACTATTGCAAATGTGGGCACAACTGTACCACCGTTCGGTGGAGAACAGTGATGACATTGTGCACTCTAAACCAAGATGATACTATTACATTTTTTCTGATTCAGAGATCAATAAAACAAATTTAAGAAAATCTAAGCTGTTGAAAATTAATTTTATAAGTATTTTTGCTTCAAGTTCTGAAGTAACTTCTTTTTTGTTTCATTATTGCTATGGATCTAATGTCTGAGATACTGAGAGATGTGACCTTGGACAAGTCATTTTATGAGCTGGAAAATGAGAAGATTATGTCCTGCCCCTGCTTGCCCTTGGAGAGTAAAGCTCTTTGAGGCAAGGGCTGTTTCAGCAGAGACTAAATAAAACACAGCTCTAACCTAAGCTGGGGCCTTGCAGATGCTATGGCCTCCGAGAGACAAAAAAGCAGATGACTAGAGCGAAAAAAATCCAAAGAGGTCACTGAATACCTCAGCAAATCAATACAGGCTCTAGGATTCTGTCATCTCTATCTCTAGGCTTTTTCCACGGAAGACACATTTTTTCACTGGCTAGAACGTGGGAGCAAGGCTGAGAATTTACCTTCCAGCACATCAAAGGTAGAGCCAAGAAAAGAAGCGGGATCCTCTAGCACAGTGTCCTTCGCTGCCTCGCCCACGCCACTCACCGCAGCCATTTGTGCTACGGAATTCCTTACACTGCGCTCTGGAGGAAGTTCAGTTGTAAATGAAGATGAAGAGTTGCTCGCACAGAAACACAACAGATACAAACCAAAACTCTCTCCTTCATATAATCTGTCATAACATCTGCTGCAGTTCTTGGCTTCGCGTGCTCGCTCACAGTTATGCTCCGTGACAGCACGGTCCGGTGCAGCTAGCGGAGCTCAGGGCTGGAACACAGAACGCCAAGACGTTTAACAGCACATGATGCATGTATCTCTTCACAGCATTTTCTGTATCATTTCTATTTGAGTTTCTAAAATCAACACTGCCTATACTTACTTGAAGGATTAAAACTTTTTGCAGTGGGAAAAACCCAACAAATCAACAGGAGAAGGCACTCCAAAGTCACTGATGCACGCGAGATGGACATTTTGGTTTTAGTCCACGCGTGGCACCAAGCAGGATTGTCTTCTGCTCTAACACCTTACTATTAGGGAGCATACGGCCTACCCAGTGCTGCAGCAATGAACAAATCTGTGCTCTGAAGAAATCCTTGACCCCATTACGCAATGAACTTACTGCCCTCTAAGCACTGTAAGTGTTCACGCGGGTTTTGGGCTAAGGGACGGGATTAGTCAGCTAGCATTGCCTTCTGAAGTTCACACCACTGTAGATCTTCACTCTAAATGTAATAAACATTGCATCTTAGCAGTCACACACTTCAAACAAAGGCTCCATTACAAGCAAAATTTACACAAATCCCCAGCTACAGGGGGAAGATAAAAGATTTAGCAGTGGAAATTCAGGAATGCAAATCTTCCCTTTCACAGCCGAACTGACACTGGAGAGGTTAACAGCTCAACAGCCTTGCTGCTGCATAACAACTCCCTTCGAAACAAGCTGGACTAACTTCAGTTTACCTGAAATTCAGTGAAATTCTGGTCTGCATTAAAAAGACATTTCTCAACATTCCCGGACGGTTTTCCTTTGACATTCAGCAATGATGTTCAGTTAAACTCTCAGTCCTTTCCAACATGCAAATACTTGTATCTGTATTCCGATTCAGGCATTTCACACCGCACTGAATTTTACCAGCAGGTTTACTTCTGTCAGAAATATTGGGAGGTAAATTAGCTAACTTTTTCTATACATTTCCGATCATTATTACACAACAAAGTACTATTAAAACAATTAAATTATAAGAATTCAGCTTGGACTTCTGCTTCTCATAGATGCAGCCACTAAACCTAGATTTCTACCAAAACATCAGTAAAAATCCTTACTCTGGAACTCGAAAAGAAAAGATCAAACCTTACCATACAGCCACCGAATCTAGTGAGCTTTAAAGAATTTTGGATTGGCGCCTAAGTGAATTTATTTCTGAAATACTTTTCTTTCTCTACCGCCTCTTATGGTACGCTACACACCCTTGTACACTTCTAATTGCATCCTAACAGGACACTCCCGACAACCTGAAATTCGTCCCTGATATGAACTCTCCGGCGTGACACCCCTCTCAAGTAATGCCAAGAGCGTTAACAGAATACCAAGTTCTCCACATTGACCGAACTCCCGCTTAAGTCTTTTCTTCTGCGCTCACAGTAACAGACTTATTGCAGTGAAGACTAGCGGAGGAGCAGACAGAGATGAACTCTCTGCCTCCCTCAGAATTATTTGCAGTTCAGCAAGACCTAATCACTAGCAGTCCCAGGTTGAAATAATTTCCTGGTCAACTTTTAAATCAAATTTTGGAAACACAGGTTTTCAGAACAGATCCATTTCACGTTGGAAATACTGAGTTTTTTCTTTATGCTCAGTTTTGAAGAATGATCTCCCACCATTCATTATCCTGCAGAGAAGGAAATTCTTTCCCAAGAAACATGATTTGCTGTGGATGTCTCAGTGACTCACAGTACCAGAATTATCCGTAAGCGGACAGAAATGTAATATGAGGAAGGACCGACAACCCCAGCACGGTTTCTGGGAGAGGTCTGTAGTGGGGTGTCACGGGCTCCTCAGACAAGTAACTGCTTTGGCCGGAACCTGAAACCTGGAGCCCGGCGACAGCAGTGATCTACTTTCCGAGACCCAGACTGTTCCAGCTGTCTCAGGGTGGGTGCCTCGGCTTCGCACAGTCACTGTTTAGACACAGCAGTTTCTATGTCTTCAATTGTGTTGCTTCTGTTTTCAAAGAGAAAGAACACTCTATTTTTAGAACTAACATCAGGCTCCATTCATCCTGATGGAAAACGTGATGGGACAACCACCGCTGTCTGCCATTAGATGCATTTTCCTTCTACAAAAAAACCCTGAAGCATGAGTATTCTCAGGCAGCTGAACGTTACCTGGTTTCACATTTGCTGGTACTCTATAATCCAGGTGAACTGACTGTTGTGGAAATATTTGCCTAGTTAATGATTACACGATTAAATTACACACAACTTTAGAAGTTGTCCATACGTAGCGGAAACTCAGAGTTACAAAATACGGACTATGTTTTCTCATTAGTGTTAATATTTAGTCTCAGAATACCATGACTTCATTGCTGAATTAGCATCATAGCTGTTGATAAATCAAATTCAGAGTTCATTTTAAACCCTATCATAATTTAGAGTAAAAATAAGCAAGATATACTGCGGTAGCTTTACGATTAGTGAAGCGCACAGCTTCACCTTAGAGATAGATTGATTAGGCCCATTAGGCAGATATAGCTGGCGCAAACAATTTCAGCGGATTTCATGCTGCTGAAAAATCACAGTTAACAACCCTGGAACATCCCCTTGGAGTCAGCTCAGGAAAACATTCCTATCCAGGAAAATGCACAACCATACACTTCCTCCTAAACCCATTAAAGGGGACAAACACAGGCACTGAAGTTAGTTCTGAAATACAAATGGGTACGTGTGTTCTTCTGTTTCCAGTTGGAACACACACAGAAGAGCCTGGATGTTTTGTACAACAGGCCTTTTGTTCTGAAATTCACATTTCCTAAGGTAATTCTCATATTGACAAAAAAACTAGACTGTCGTTTATTAAAAAATTCAGCACTCAGAAGTCTGAGTGCTCTGTTGTGCGGTGCTATGAGCTTTTTACGAGTACTGTTTTCACTGAGGTTGTCTGTGCAACATCTGAGCACTTCAGGAAAACTGTCAACTTGATTTTTACGCGAAGGTCTTCAAAATCTTTAATTAGCCCAGGTTTTCTAAGAGTTACAGATCCCACTGGGAACTTTGCCTCAGGTTGGCATGCCTACATTAGGCACGAAGCATTGAGCAAGAGTCTTTCGGTAGCCTGAATTGCAGGTGCAATTCCCACAATCAATTTTCTCAATTTCATATTCAATTTCCTTCCCACTCCAGACAGAAATCACTTCTTTGCCTCCTCTATATATTTCATACCAAATCAGATCCATGGCCTATGCAGTTCCCCCAGGGAGGTGAGAGAGACGAGAAGGAAGCCTCAGCCTGTAGCTAAGGGTCCCATGCTGCATGGTACTGAGCCCGCTGCCATGAAATCCCGACCATCGCGACAAGAGCCACCGACTCTCTATCTACTAGTTTTCCCCAAGAAATCGAGGACATACTGCTGAACATCCACAGAGGGCTGGTAATATTGTCCACCCCTAATCTCTTGCATTCTTGTACACACACACAAACTTGCCTATATGTTCCGCAGTCAAAGTGTCGTACGGAGTGAGCACAGCATCTCCTTTGATCCACTTCTCTGCAGTCTTTTTTCCCCTCACCTCACGCTTACGTCCACTGTAACTGTCCTACAAACTGACCTGAGGAGCACCCTCCACCCGCTTAGACTTGGATCCTAGCAGCCCAGCTGGGAGCGTGGCCAACGCAGCGTCCAGCCGGTCACGGAGCTGCAGCTGCTGAACGCGCCTTGGGCCAACCGACAGCGCGTTTAGCAGACTGCAGGTTCCCGGTCAAAACAAGCGGCGAGCGGCCAGGACAAAGACTGCTCTGCCAGCCAGATCCGAGGATTAAAGCGAGGTCTCTAGAACCAAGCCTGAAATCTGCGGAAGGATGTAGGGGTTGGAGGAAGGCACAGGACGGCTTCTTCAATGCACGGAACAGAAGCCTCTTCTTGATCAAAAATCAACCTGGAGACAAAGGTTGTGGTTGGCAGGTCTCAGACCACGTCCCAGTAAGAAAAGTCGGTATCAGTAGAAATTTGGAGCCTAAATACTACAAATGACTGACAAGTGGGTCATTAATCTTACTGATTTCTTGTATTTCTGGCTGGGAAAATGGGATCCCAAAACTGACAAAGACTGTCAAAGGAGAGATCTTAGGATGCAAAACGTAGAGAAACAACAGACAGGAGACATCAGGCAGAAGACAGTGCAGCCACCAGTTACTTTTACATGTCCTATTAAAGGTCTATTTCTAGTTCATAAAAAGTTAACAGATAATTAATAACTCCAGGAATTAACCAAACATAATTGTATTAGATATGATTATAAGAATATTAACCTAATAAATGATATGTCATGTTAATAAGCAACCTACGGAAACACAGGACTATGTAACACTACAAAACTGACTGATTTTGTATAAAGAAAAGTTAATTAAAATATATCTATTAATTTCTTATGGGGCATTAATATATTCACTGACTTTTTAAACCACCTTTAAGCTATACAAGGTACACTATAAAGACAGAATTTTATGATTTACTCGGTCATCCTTGCAGAGTCTATTTCATGTTTTAAACCCCTATATAACATCACCCTGTCAGCTCTACTGACACTGTGAACCGGATTTTAAGCCTTCCTTTCCTTCCCTACAGATAACTCCCTAATCCCTCTATCCAATCACACCAACGCCTTTCCCTTTAAAGCCGAACCTCTCGATGGACGGTTTAACCAAGTGTGCTTTTCTAGAGATCAGAGAAAACCCATGCACACCCCATTGCTCCCTCTATGGGCCGATTTGATCTTTCAATCAGTAAATAAAAAGGTTTCCCTGAAGGAAACTCCCAGAAAGAAGAGAGTCTTCTAAGCCTTGTTATTGTTCCTTGGGCAAAACATTTCTTTTAAATTGCTTTATCTGTTTTTTATGGAGTATCTGGCTCCTGACAAAAAGGCCCACTGATGAAAAACTTCAAGCGAGATTCACAGTAATCTTCGATTTTCCGCCGCAGAGGGCCGATAAAATAAACAAACTATCTAGATATTCTAATTGGAAAGCCATTAATATTGCTTTCAGTGCTATTAGGATCATTTCCTATAAAATTCAATAGGAAGAGAGGCCTGGTGGTTTGAAAAAGCTTTTCCGTCGCTTAGGGACAGAAGATGAGTTTTTCAAAAGCGATGCAGTACGTTGTAGCAGTTACCACCCAGACGCAAAAGAATCCCTTTGGGTACCTCTCCCTATCTTTGGACGCCTAAATACACACACTGTCAAAAATGTAGTCTCTTTTAAGGCAACTCAGCTTTCATTTAGACACTTTAAAAAGCTATATTCTCGCCGGGAATTTCTGCTCCCTATGCATTGCATTTGGAGCTGCGAAGTGCAGATCATTTGTACCTAACCTATCAGGACAAGTCAAAGGTCCATCTGGCCAAGTCTCCAAGGGATCAAGAAGAAAGAGCAGAGCACAAGTCAACAACCCGGTAATAACTTCCACAGAGCATCCTCCTGACCTCCAACACTCCCAGCTTCAGTCAGCTTTCTAAATTGCTGGCATTTCAGGCCTGAAACGCTACGGAGCTGGACCTTCCAACGCATGGAAGAGCCTGGAGCACCCTGACAGGCCCTAGGTCCAGTGCAGCATCTGGGAAACGGAGCACATCGCGTCTGTCCAAAAAGAATTATGACAATAAAGGAAAAGGTAGAGTTGTTTTTCCATGCTGTGATCATAAAGATGGCAACCTGCTCCATCCATTACTCACAATAAATAAGTACAATATTTAATATGAACATCTGATAATGTTGCTGCCACAGTGACAAATGAAGACACTGCAGAATGAGTGAAATAAGTCTTTGTCTCACATTAAAATACTGCCTTTTCATTAGATCTGCCTAGGATTTATAGTGTGCAAAAGAGCTATCCAGAAATTGATGGCTTCTTTAAGACTTCTAAATACTATTTGAAGTTGCAGATGGATTCTGTACATCAAGAGACCAAAAATGTATTTCCTAAAGCTGAGGAAACGTGACTCAAATTGCACAATACTTTCTCCTTAAGACACGAGCAGGTACAAAACAAGGCAACATGACGGCTTATGATTAAAACCCACACCAGTGCTATAAGAAAGGGATACTGGGTGCCTTATCAGACTGATAAAAGAAATAGAAGCTTTTCCTCCTATGTTATCTAGTTATACTACACCCAAAAGGTTTTGGCTGGAGTCAGACAACAGGCTCAATCCATTTTTCATTAAAAAAATGCTTAGAGCCACATTTATAATTGGCACTGGTTCCATTTAATATGACAGTATTAAATATACAGATAGTACCCAGCCCCGGCATCCCCAACAAGCTGTAACACGAGGGTCCTTCTCCTCTGTCATCATTTAAAATTCAAGGCTCAACATTAGGACTTTGACCTAAGAGAGCAGATCATTTGTTTTATTTTTCAGTCATCTCAAGACAATTCGAAGGCGTCCTTCCTTACCGAAAATGGGTGCCAAAGGAAAGAGTAACTGGCAGAAAAAATAAAGAAAAATGATGCTCACGCTACTGTTGTTTCACTTGATCTGAGGATCAGATGGTCTACATCAGACTATCAACATCCAGAGCTGTTGATCAGCAGTGTCAAACTAAAAAAGAGGAGCAAGCAAAGCATCACAACTGTGAACTGAGCCCAAGTTCAAGGAATTATTCATTTCTCCTGAGAAAACAGTGAGATAAATTCACTCCAGTGGGAGAGAAGAAAGAAACCACCGGCACTACAGACCTTCTCGGACACGGGAGGGAGCTCCTATTATACCGAATGTCTCAGCAGGATTCTATTCATGAGAAATCACAAGATTTTAATTGCCTCCACACTGTCTCCTAGCAGAGGAATCGGCGTGCACAGTGGCACAAGCATACTGGCAAGAACATTAATCCAGCAGCAGAAGGGACAGCTTCTCCCCCCGATATGTGCATGTCCCTTCCATTAGCCCTGATGGGAGCAGTGTGCCTACACCCAGAGGAAACTGCAGCCCCTCAGTTTCCAGAAGGTACTGATGTATATGACTCATATTGGGGTGAGGATTTATATAATCATCATCTCCATTGAAAAGTTAAGGCACAGCCTCTGCGTCTTGCAGCGCCATGAGTTGAGGTAGAGCAGGGCAGAGCTGGAGGGAAACAACTGTTTCAGGTTGAGGGACAGACAATCATCCAGCGACGAGGATGCAGTTGCGGGTGACCCGCTGCCTGGTGCAAAGGCTGGAGGACCTGATGTCAGGGCTCCTTGAAGGCATCGGCTTTAAGTCAGCAGTGAGGGTGGAGCGGCTGGAGGGTGCCCTGACCCTGGGAGACAGCCTGGCTTAGACGCGACGGGGAACAAACACTCAGCTCTTCTCAGCTCCTCTGCCAAACCCTCTGAACATGCAAACTGTGATGGCAGAGCAAGTCCGACTCCTTAATTAGAGCGATAAGGGGTGATGCTGTTCAGCCCATCAGCTCCAAGAAAATCTATCTACCTGGGCCCCAGATGCTACCAGTCTGCCTCGCTATAAATATATTACTAGCAGGTATAGCTACGTATTTGTTCCGCCCTTACCCACCTGTGTCAAAGCCAGACACTACAGAACAACACGAAGACTAATTAAAGCTCATAAAAAGCCTTGAGACCCTTGGAGATGAATTGCTACAACAACTCACTGCATTCCTAAAGCCTCTCTCTGCCGTGTCAGGGCAAGCCTATTGTGCCATTGCTCGTCTCGGAGCGCGTGACGTGCCAAGGAGGGATGCAACAGCAGCAGCGTTAATGCTTTTCCCAACAGACTCCTGGAACGGCAAACAGGAAGAAAACAGCAAAGGCAGGGCAGGCACTCACACAGCACACACCATTAGAAAACTATTAACAAACATGGGTTCATGCTTCAGTCATGTTCTACAGAATCTTTGTACATCAGAAATCAAGCAAGCAGAAAATTAATGCAAGACTGTCCAGCATTGCAGGCAAGGACATTTCACAACGATAGCATTATTTTTTAATACTCTTCAGAAAACAAATGACTTTCTCATTGCTCTGGGCAAGTTTTATAATATGCATGGAAATAATCAAGTAAAGGCATACTCAGAATCCCTGAGAAAACTGGAAGAAAGACGGGTTAGAAAATATTCTTGGCTTAGCAATCTTTGCTGCTACAAAACCAAGCGGATCAATTCAATTACTCCATGAAAGCAAAAACAATGGAAGTAATGATTAAGCAGCAGTAGTTCAGGGACACTTTTAAAGCAGAAAGGAATGTCTGGATAAGAATTTAAAAAAAACCCACACAAACCACATGCTAAATCCTCAAAACAGCCGCTGCATAACATGAGAAGAGAGTGCAGCAACTACACAGAAAAAAACAGCGACACACCAGAAACTAAGGTTTAGCGGTCAATCCACTGAGAATTAGCATGGAAACTACATGGTCAAGATGGTAAAGAAGAAGAGGAAAGGACAGATACTCCAAGCTGTCTGTTCTCTGTGGAGATGGAAAGCAGCAAATCTGCTTTATTTTGTCCCCTTTCTAAGTACGAACAGAGCTGCTCCAGACCTCGGTGCGGGATGGAAGAGCTGTGGGACTGCTCCATGTCACGCTCGCCACTCTCCCCTTCGAACGAGCTGTCAGCTGGCCAGAGCCAAAGCTGTAATCACAGCGTAATCTGACCGGAAGCCTGGGACTAGCTCTGAGAAACAAAAAGTGTTCCGACACCTTCAGACAAACAGCAAAGCGCGCGGGCCGTGCAGCGGAGCACTGCTGCATCTCGCCAGCAGAGGGCTGTAGAGGACACGGACCCGGCGGTGCCAGCTGCTGGCTCTGCACAGACTCGGGCACCTCAGGAAAGCCGAGCAAAGCGGGCTCGTACCCCTTCTGACGCAACGAACATTAATAAGCAAAAATAGCTGCTGCTCACTCGGACCGTTTCTGTGCTGGAGCACAGCAGCAGCGATGGAGTGTAAATGAAAAGAACCCGGTTCAAAGAACCCTGCCGGAAGAGAAAATCTGCCCTGTGAGCTAGATTTTGAAAACCAAAGGAGCTGCTGTTAGAAATATCTGCTTCTCACGTCAACAAGAGACAGCAGGCTTGAACAACCTTCTCACCCAGCCAAGCATGAGCCAAATGCTTTCCAGCTACTCCGATCTTTTTTAAACTGGTTCGGTTTGGGAAAGATAACCCCACTGCGTCAGAAGGGATCAGCAGACAAGGCATTCAGCTTACTCAGAGTGTAGCATTGCTTTGGTGCATTACTGGTGGGCAGGAACATGGGGCTGTAACCGTCAAAAACCTCCTGGGTGGGACCTTTCCCTTTGATGGCTCTACACCAGCTGCAGACACCTCGAACAAACAGCCAAGGTCTAGTTCCTCTGAGATCCAGGCAATCTCGTGACCTGATCCCTAACTACGCACGGGTGAAACAGACTGGGAGAAGAATTAGAAAGAGATAAATAAGCCTCTCACCATTCAAAATCTGTTGTTTACTTGCAGTGCCTAGAGGCCTTGACCAAAACTGAAACTGCACTGTGGCAACCAACGCTCATGCGTTCGGTAAGACTCCTCGCCCTGCAGAGCTTGTACTCCAGACAGGCATGACAGATGAAGGGTGGGAGAGAGGAGAACAGCAAACAAGAAAAAGATCTCTAAACCGATGCACAGATTGAGGGACAGATTTTTCCACAAGCTAAATACATGAATACAGATCTTTTATCCCTAAATGACTTCCCTCATCACGTGGCCTCTGTGACTGTGTATATATATTTGTAAGCGACACAGCCCAGTATGAGCAAATCTGCCGAGCACAAGGGTTGGTGTTGAGTACACAGTGTCCACAACATACCCATTTTAGAGGATTTACATCCAGCTAGCTCCAGTCTGGTCCCGTAACCCTCGGAGCAGACCCAGTTCAGGTTCGTCTCAAAAGGATTCAGTCTCTGTTCTCTACGGCTCCTCTGGGATGCTAACTGAGGCACATTAAGGGAACATAATCTCGAGACCCCTGTCAAAAGTACGACCCTGATACGAACTAAAACAGCAACGTAAATACATCCATTTGGGGCCAGGGAAGTGATTCGGCTCTCTAGTGTCCCAAGCCAGCACAACAGAACTCAAACCTCCCAGTTTAAAGATGTTTTTGTCTCTGACACCGTAGTTTTAGGGTGACGCTACAAACCTCCACGCAAGCGGTTTGCCTACTGCTACTTTTAAGAGCCCTCTCTACTTTCTCACAGTTCATCCAAGCTCCACAAAGCCTTCACAGAACAGAGCCCTTGCAAAGATGGATGCTTAAGCACGTCACGCTGGGCTTCCTCCTAGAGGCAGCACACGGCGGTCTCATCGCATCCCAGAACCCGAGGAGAACAGCTCTCTGGCTGAGCCCCCCGACCCGGAGCTGCAGCCCACAAAGCCGGCTAGGTGCTGCAGATAACCCGCGCTAACCAGGGCCTGCACGCATCTCCGGCGGTGCCCGGTGGCTGCCGTCGCCCGGGGGGTTGCTCAGAGCCCTCTGCTCCTTTCCTCTCTCTTCAGACTGCGAAGAGAACAAAGGTGACATTGTGACTTCAGGCCACAGCCTGCGCACTTCTCTGGTGAGGAGACACAGAACGAGGAAGGCTGAAAAAAATGATCCCACGGTAACTGCAGCAGGAAACGGATAAAAGATTGTGGAAAAGACATTGGGTTTCTATTGCACTCCGGCTTCTCTCTCGCGAGCCCAGAGCACGCTCTGCACGGACGGTTTTCACCGCCGTCAGTGAGCAGCGTGAAAACCTCGAACAAGCAGAAGGGGTCAGCTCAAATGTGTGCTGCCCACAGGGTCTCTGGAAAGCAAAGCAAATCAAAACAGCTCTGAGAATGTTTTCATTCTCACCGGGGGGACTGGACAGGCTTCCTGAAATACAGAGCACGCTGTTTAAAGATACACTCTTTATCTTTCTTCTGCCCCAACACAAGGAGGGAGCAAACGCGGGATAGCAATAGGTTTATGAAGATGAATGTGGAATACAAGAAAGGCAATTTATCTCAATGATCTGAGCTCTGTAAAAAACAGCATAAAGCACTGGCCATGTCACCATATCCTTTAACATTATACCTAATAGCGTTTTTCAGTCACTAACAGAATGGGTTCATGAGATTACTGGGTATTTCAGGAGCCAAATGACCCCCATCCTCTTCACACTGGTGGAGTGGTTTATGTTTGGCAATCAGAAATAATTCAGACTTGCATGATACAAGATCTACTGCATATGTATCTTCCACACAGCAAAACATGGACAATAATACTAATAAGCCATGATTCACAGCAAGCGTTCTGCAGTCCCACCAGTGCTCACCCATCAGGGCTTTGCAAAATCTTACACAGAGCGTGTTTTCAGCCTGCCACATTCAGAAGTCAAATCATGGTAGCAACAAGAACAAACATCAGTTGTTTGCCCTTGTCCTGCACCTTTCATCCAAGGGCTCTGCAATCATTATTCAGATAAGTCTTGCGTTGCTGCTTTGAGATGAGCGGCTATCATCAGCCTCACCTTATAGATAAACAAACAGAGGTCAAAGAACTCCCCCAAAGCAATACAGAGAGTTAAGTTCCTGCATCAAAGGGTTCAACAAATACCGATATCACTATTCCTAACAAAAGGCAACAGAGACAAGAAGAGTTGAAACTGTTAGCCCAACTCAGATAACTGGCTCTGGATCTTTGGCCTCTAAGATAGCCCCACCTGCGAGTTGTCTCCCAATTCAACAAGTATCAGATCTATCTAGAAAACAACCATGGTAATTCATTGCACCTTAATGCACCTCTGTGCTTGCTTATCGCTCTCTTCTTCAATACAGCAAGTGATGAGTTTCCTACAGCAATGAAACATTTAGAGGGAGTTTCTGGTCATTGTTTCTCACTGTCTTCTGGCACTGTTTGCTTGGTGCCCGGTGGTCTTCGCCGGGAAGGGCAGGTTCCCGACGGTGTGCCTTGTATGGCCCAGCCCGTGGACCAGCTTCGGCCCCTGGCAGCTCTGGCTGTTTTCTCAGCTGTCTGCACCAGCTCTCAGGACCTGGCAGCAGCAGAACCGGCCTTGCTGCTCACCCAGCATTGATACAGATGTCACAAAGTTCCTGAATAATTCTTCTATATATTTAGTATTTGCATATTTCCCTAATCCATGAATTTTCTACTGGACTTCTGGCTAGGGCTAATACTAATTTAATACTTAGATACATGGCTCTGTTGTGTGATATGGCCCAAATATAGTCAACCACAAGGACCACACTGGCAGAAGACTTCGGGTAGGGCACATTAAAAGGGGCTTTAGAAGTCTCAGAATCTTAAAATCTGGCCCCAGCGTTGCAGATCAAGGGCCATTAAATCAATTAGAGATGGTCTGCCAACTCAGGAAAGTGAAACTATGATATTGTTTCTGCAGCCCAATAGATAGCCTTTTATTTCATCTCCATCAAATTAAACTGGTTTTATCCTTTGTCTTCATAGGACTTTCCTATAAGGCGCTGTAAGTGTTCTGGTGATGGACTCTTCCTTAACTGCAGTCACACACAGTGCCTAGCAGAGCGGGGCTGTGATCACAGTACAGCTTGCAGCATCTGCTATAATTCACTAATAATCACAATACTTAACAGAAAGGACACAAACAACGGGGTCCTTGGGAAAAATTGAGTCCTCTGGGTGCCACCTCAGTTTAAATAACAAATACGGCCTTTTTCTTTGGCCTGTGTGTTCTCCCACTCATATAAACAAAAACAGAGGAAGGTTATTTAAGTATCCATTATGTTGTTCCCCTCCCTACTCTTTACCCTGGAATAAAGTACACAGACTTGCATCAAAACACAAAAGCAATCAGAAAGACCAACAGACACAGTGACTATAACCGGCTATTCACCGCCTCGACACACTGCTCGCTGCCCCGAGGAAGAGCCTCCCAGCCCTCGGCTCCTTCCCGTGAGCGGCTCCCAAGGCACGACGAGGGAGGGTGAAGGATCCTAGTGCAGAGCACTGGTTGCGGCCGGACAGTGGTTGACATGGTTACCCACTTCCTTTTTGTGCTACAGGTACGTAGCAAGCTCAGCTTCAAAACCTCACCACAATGGAACACAATGCCATGCAGTCTCTTCCCATTACCATGGAAGAAAAGAATGTGCCATTGACAGACTTCTGTGCCCTTTTAAAGCAGAACAGCTCTGACATCAAAGCTCACAGCACTCCTCTGCAATACTTATTCACTGTGTCTTTGTGGTCAGGAACTAAAACATTTTTATGAAGTTCTAAGGGAAAAAATTATCTCCTGGAAATGAGTCTCTTGTAGTAAGTGCTGCAATAATGAACAGCTGCACTGTTTCCTTCGGAAGGTGAAACGAAGGAAATGCAGTCTTAATGTGCATTTAAAGCAGGAACGGGTCAGGCTCCAAGATGTTTACTGGGCATAATGGAAACATTCAGTTGTCAAAGGAAACATTAAAAAAAAATTGACAGTTAGGTAGGATACATTATTTAAACACACATTTATCCATCAGAAAGAAAACAGCTGCAGATTAAAGGGGAGTGTGACCAACCATGGCTCAGCTGTAGCCACGACCATACAGTTTTTGCCTGACAGATCAGGGGACTATCTTATTTTTTCTCCCCCCTCCCTTGCAAGTGCAGCCTAGGTATCACAATACAAAATGAAAATAATAAAGTACATCTATCCTCACAAAATGTCCTTTCATTGAGGGCTCTGCTGCCACTCGTTGACATAAATGACAGGTCTCTCAGCATACCTGCTGCAGTGTGAATTTGTACACTAATGCCGCGATGACAGTTCTTGCGCTCAGACTCTGCGGAAAGACTGATATTCACTCCCTCCAATCCTAGTGGATATCTCACTCCAAAACCCTTGGTTTCCAGGTCAGGTCTACAGACTCCTGCAATAGCACACTCCACCTGGCCTACTCTACACATATTAATGCTCCAACATTCTTTTTTCTATATGCATCACTCAAGATAGTGTGGAAAAAAAACAACCCCAAACACCCAAACCATACTGCAGCCTACGCCTACTTCTTTAAAAAAAAAACAAAAAAACAAAAAAACCCACAGAATAAAATATTAATATCCATTCCCTTTGTGATATATGCAGCTGCTAGCACTTTGTGAATTTGGGGGAGAAAAGTTTACAACACAACAGAATATTAAACATTAGAAGTTGACACAAATTTAGGACAGAAGAGAACTGAAGGACTGGCACACATAAAACACCTGACTGGTCTTCCAAGCATTCTTGGACGGACTCTGACCACTGCAGGCTAAATACCACACAAACCTTCTAACATACAAGTGCATGAGGTAAAAACTACAGGAAGACAAATAGATGGCAAGGCATGGTTGGTTCTTTTCTGGCTGTACACCAAGGGAGGGAAGGGACAGTTAACAATTAACCACCGCATAACTCACGTATACCCACAGAACTGCCTAGCTCGCAGGAGTCATGGTTGCTTTGGTACAAAACGCTGTTTCAGGCAAGTTCGGAAAAGGTGCCAGGTCTGGGGCCCACAGCACAGAGGCTGCCACGCTGGAGCCTGGATCCTCGCTCGAGACCTTGAGGAGCTCGGGTAATACAAAACAATTAAATCCGGTCCTGCTGAAGACTAACAGGACCTTTGCAATCGAAGTGCGTGGCTGCAGGATGCCCTCTCAGGCAAGAAAGAAGAACAAATTACTTTTCCCTTTCCTTTTTACGGAAATCAGACCTTACGAGTAGTGGTAAATGCAATTATCAAGCCCTAGCACCTTTTCTGTTCTGACAAGTTGTGCTTTGTCCAACGCAGGTGTGAGGCACGGTCCTCATTCTGCAGCACTGCAGCCTTCACGCTTTCCTGAACATGAATATTCATTTGATAAGCAACCTGAACGATGGAACACAGCAGAAACTCCTCTTCCACCCACCCACGCGCATGCCCTCCGAAGCCAGTAACTGGCAATACATTTTGTATAAAAACAAGAGCCACAAAACACATTCGGGGAAAACCCTGTCCCATTGAACGCTCACTGTGAAAACCACCTACAGCACATCTCCCCTGTCCCTGACTCTCGCTTCGTGTCGGAGAGCGCAGATATGCTAATATAATGAGCACAGTTATAGAATCATTATTCTGTTGTCTAGCAAACTAACTCCACGGCAATTCTAGCCTGTGCTGGATTATTTTGACTAAACAAATCACTAGCTCAACCTAAGCAGCATGCAGAGTCCACAGCAAGATTACGACTCCATTTTCTTAAACCCTGCGGATAACGTACCTCTGTCCTGGAAGAGCTGGCATGCGAAAAAGGTACCGTAAGATTCTGGCGATTTTGAGAGACCGGTGAGCTGAGGCACTATGACAGCAAGGACCTTCTTTTATAGAACTGTGACCAGCTGCATTTTGTTTTCAGACATTCCCGCTCCACTTGTTTTATAATTTACAAGACTTTTTAATTGATATGGATAAAAATAAGTTACCCCTTCCTTTGTCACGAGAAACAGGGTGTAATCTTTCCGTGGCTCCTGTTGCAATGGCATTTTGTAACGTTATCGATTTCACCCCATCTCACCCTCAGTCATCTCTCTCCTGAGGTGTGGGATGTTGTCCATTTACCATCTCCCTCTACGTAAGCCTTCTCATACCTCTGATCTTCCTCATTGCTTTTCTCTCTGTTTTCCAGTTCTGCTAAATCTTTTTTGAGGCGAGGTGACCAGAACTTTGAGAGACACTCCCATGCAGCCACGTTTTCTGTTCTATTCTCAACTTCTTTTCTAGATATCTGCCCTTCCAACCACCACTGAGCTATTTTCAGAGAACTATGCACAGTGATTCCAACACCTCCACGAGTGGCAACGCTGACTTCTAGGTAGTTTTTAAGAACCTTACTAAAAAAAAAAAAAAAGATCTTCTATTTGCTACTTGTATTATTCAGTGACTGATACAAGCAATAGGCACCCCACAGTTGTCAGCTTAGCAATTTCATATTACGACAGTCCTCAGAAGTCAGGGGTGAAGCCATCTGGTCCTACTGATCTGTTGCCATTGACTGTATTGATTTGTTCTAAAACCTCTGCTACCGATCGACCAGCCCCCAGCGCAGAACAACTTCGGTTTGATCCCGCATCAGCGCAGAGTTCTCCAGTTCCTCCAGGGAGTTCAGAATTCTGGCTAGCAGTTCCTATCAAACATCACTGCTGATTTCCAGCTTGGTCTGGAGACAGCAATTCATTTAGACATATTTCATCCCACTCAAAGGTAGGTAATTCATTTATCTTGAAATATAGGGAAGTAGCATCACTAGAGTAAATGGAGATATCACTTCTCAAAGAGCACAGACCTATTTCCACATGTAAAATGAAACGTGTTTGCTAATGAACACAAAACAAGCTTTGAAATACAATCTTCTGTGGCACTGAAAAACCGTTTACATAATCCAATCCACGTAATCACAGCAACTTCTTGGCGTAGCATCAGGGCGGGCGTTCGTGTCCTAAGCACTCAGCCGACAGAGACAGGGGAAACAAGGGCATTCTGCACTCTGGCTCGCGTTAATCCGAATTCTCTTCCCGCGTCGCCATAAAAAAGCTATGGCTACTGGTAACTCCACTTCTCAGAGCTGTTGAAAGAAGGTGAGAGCAGTCCCTGTTCTTAAAAAAACTCAGTGTCATTTAATCTCAAACTGCTAGTTATTTGTTCCCTTTAAGGAAAATCTATTACTTTAAATTTGTCCCTAAAAGTAATACTGGCTTTACTTTTTTTTGGGGAAAAGTGAATTTCTTTTTATTTCCCCTCTTCCACCTCCGTATTTTCAAACCATACAGAAGGCTTGGAAAGCTTACACTTATTTTGAAATTTTTACCTTTTTTCCTTTTTAATTCAGCAGCTCAGTGTGAAGCAGTAATAAACTTCAGGAAGTTTACTTCTTTGTTGATTTATCTGTTGCCTTTTTTGTTGGTTTTGTTTCCTTTTGTTTAAACACCTTAGCTGTACAAAACCCGAGTTGCGTATCACAGAGCTTTCAAGATACGTTGGTTTCACAAAGATCAGAAAGAGCAAAAATATCTTATGCATTTACAGGTTTGGGTCCCTTGTATAAAATCCTACCAATTCCAACGTTTTTCAGACTTCACTGTTTCAGGGAGAAAACACTTGGAAAGCGCTGTACAGGCCTGCAGCTGACTTTGCTGCTCACAGATTATATCGGCAAAAGCGCTGGCTAGAAGCAGCACTGGGGCTGCCTGCTATTGCAGGCTCTGTTTGCAGAGGTTGATTGGTTTTGCTTTTACTGAACTTACTCACAGTCACAAATACAACATGGAGAACCACAACATTTAGCAGTCTGAAGATGGAAACTGATTCATCTGGTGACTTTCAAAATTGTTTTCAGAGATGAGAACCACTGAAAATTTAGGAAGTTGGGTCCTAGCCTTCTAAAACACTTATGTAAATCCTGTGAATCACTTTTGGAGTATCTTTAAAATACCTGAAAGCCCTTGCAAGTCTGGCTCTAACATGACACGTGCCTAAAGAGGGGAGGCAGATTGGATTAACATTAAAAAACATCTTATTAGAAATGAGCTTCTGCCCCGCTGTTCTCCAAATCTGTAGCACAGAGTCCACTGCAAAAGGAGATGCCGGACCCCTTCTAGATTTGCAAGATGTCTCCAGCGCTTCTGATCAAACCAAATGTGAAACTAAACTTCATGGGCAGCAGGCTTCTTCGCAAGAGGGGACGCACGGACAGCCACCTAGTGCAAATGCCCTGAGACCAGGAGGGTGAGGCTTGCTTGTGCAGATATGGCTGAAACCGTGCACCAAATCCTGCTCAAACGTCAGTACGAAGTTAACTGCAACTCTTCTATGTTTCCCCAGAGGCGTTTGCTTAACAGGAACGTCTTTGAACATGAAGCATCTTTAATGATTCTATCAAATCCATGTTAACAGCTCGGGGATGTACAACCATCTACTCTAACATCAGAAATGTTTGTTGTAGAGCTTCAGCACAAACATGTCTTTTTTTAATACTCAACAAGGTTGTGGTGTTTAGCTGGTTCTCATCATAACTTATCAGCACTTAATTGTATTAGAAACAGCAACAGCAGCCTTAAATCCTTTACCTTTACTGAACCTATGATATTAGAAACAAATAACTGAGTCTGTTTTCCAAATAAATATGTAAAATGTATGCATACTACCCTCTATACACACAACCAGAAGTAAGGTTATTGGGTTTTTACTTTTTGTTATGCTAACCCTGTCGATGCCAGTAGATTTACTCCTGGTTTATACTGGATCCACAAGAGGATCATGATGCATATTTTGATGTGTGCAGGGAAATCTGCAAACAGGGTTACATTTCCACCATGGAAATCTGATGTCCCTCCAAATCCAGTACTGATGGTAAGAAATGGTGTAAGCAGTAAAAAAGAGGTGCAGCACTTTCCCCACTGCTATAATATCTCTTTTTACTAACTACAAGCAGCCTCATTGTATTTCTTTGTTCTTTGCCATGGTAACGTGATATTGGTTTTGCAGAGCTGATTTTTAACATTATTAAATGCAAAAAAATGGTGAAAGTTTGCTCATCCTATAAAGCAGTCCTTTGTCAGAATGCTATATACATTTCCTTATAAATTGTGTGTTAAAACAGAAGGTTGGCTGAGTAACAAAGGGGTTGGTGTGTACTACTACTACTATCACCACATCCAAGTTTTTGTAAACAGGATCATGCAATTGAATACAGAATTTGTCATTTTATACCATAAAGTATTTTATCTGTGCTGTACATCACAGAATCTAACAGCAAACTGATGTTTAAAGAGGGTTTCGAGCACAACTGCAAGTAGCTGAGCTATTATCTTCAAATGCAAGTTTGACCCTACTGAGTTTAGCCCATTTCCACTGCTTGCCTCCTACAAAAATCTGCTTCCCATTAATTTGTGTTCTTAGATGTTATCAGCTCACATGCTGAACCCAAACCAGCCAGCTGTGCTTAATCATCTTTAACCCGTATGTCCCCACAGCCTCCTTGTATCCTCTTCCCACAACTGTACCCTCAGATTAGCACTCTTCTGTCTTATGCCCCACAACTGTCTTTTGGAAAGCCTTGGATCCAGAACTTGGAAGCAAAGTTTCCAATTTTTTCTAAATTCCTTCCAGTCCTTAGCCAGGGCTTGATCCAAACCCAAGAACAAAACAAAACGAGCACAGTAGCTCCAGCCTCAGCCCCCTAAACGACCCTGGAAAGAGCTTTTACTTAGGAGACACTAATCTAGATGGGCAGAATTTAATGCAACTGGAACACAATTCATTTGTAGGCTTCCCAAAATTGGAGATTCCTGGATACTGCACTTTTCAACGTGCCACACCCAGCAATAGCCCCAGCAGAGCACAGGGAAAAGCAGACTTGTTTCTGACAGCGACTGGAAGCGAGTCCTTGCTGCTCTGAGAAACCCTGTCCTTGCTGACGCCACCAGATCTGCCCGCTGGAAGGATGAACCCATCTCCCAAGGACACACCTCAGCTCACTGACACCAAGCCACCGCACCTCCCCTGGCACTGTATTTTCTGTAACAGAGTTTTCTGCTGTCTCTTCTATGTGGCAACGCTGGCTCACAGCTCAAACACCACTTGGAGAACAGACAGTCCTCTCTCTTTCCTCTGAGGCGCTGGGAAGGGGGAAGGAATTACCCAGGTCGCACCTACCTGTTACTTAGTTTGACAGATGTAAACCTAGAGCGCTGGATTCCTTCGCCAGGCAACGAAAGCTCTCTCTGCAAAACACTTTGGCTGGAAAATACACTGTGTAAAACAGTGAGGCAAAATACCACTAAGTTGGTGCTGTGGAAGTTTTGATGCACATCTCCAAGTTATTTTGCCTCTTGAACAGCTAAAGCTGGAAAGTAAACACTTCCTTATATATATATATATATCTATCTTTAGTTCATAAATAGATGGGAAATATATTTATGTTTTTCAGGAAATAAAACCAAACTAGTCACCCATTACAACCTACGGAAAGCTACTTATACCATTAGTAATTTACAGTTTCTTCAGCGTAAATATGACCAGTACAGAAAACCTTGTAGGAAAATTATTTTTGAAATTTCAGAATGATTTTTTTTCAGAATTCCTGCTCAATCAAAGTGAGCATGCTGAAATATCTCAGGGAATTACTTGAAAATTGAAAGGCATTTGGAATTGCAGTTTGTGCTCAAAACCGTTAAAGTGCTTCGTGATTCCTGCCTAATTCTGGAACTGTCTTAGGCTCGGTCTTCGACTCGATGCCTGTTCTGGGAGCAGCACAATGAGCCGTTCCAAGTACCAGGCACAAAAGAGATTACTACAACTGTCTCACAGATGTCAGGACCACATCACAGAATCCAAAATCAGAGATAAGAAACCACAACATTTTCCTCTCAATGAGGAATTGTTCTCCAGGGTATATTAACAAGGATGATAAGCTCTCATCTCCAGTTGAGGATGGTCTCATTCACACGGTTTCAACTTGCAAGTGCTCAAACCCCTCTCTAAACAAAGTCTCTCGCTGGAATCAGCTGATTTGCGTTTGTATTCTTGAAAAAGAGTAATGTGAAGACTTTCCTTTATACCCTGGCTGGAAATATTCTGTAGTGCATAAACAGTCTGATAAAGACAAGAACTGTTATCTTCAACTGTTCTGCATCTTTGATTTTTTTCAGTAGTTGAGTCAAAGTACTACATTCCTACTAGGGAGTCATCAGACTTTTGATGCCTGTTTAACAACTGTCGGATCAGTGACGTTGCAAAGGCAACAAATGTACAAAATGCTGCTCCTGTTCAGACCAACTCCCGAGGAAAGTGTTTCTGCGCTCGGGTTTATGCCGACAGGAGCAAATGACACGCTTACAGAGATGCAGCAAAGAAGTGCAGAAGAACAACAAAACCCAAGTACAATTAAAGAAACCAGCATGAGACCTTAACTTATGGAAAGCATTGCTAAGTGACACAGCAGCAGCCAAACAGCAACACAGCGTCGAGTACAGCAAGACGTATCGGACAATCTGTTAGCGAGCTAATTTCATTCTGTTCACAGGAAGGCAAAATGACACCGAGCGCACAAGACTCCTGCCCTGTGAGGCGTGTGTGGGTGGCTCCGGGGAGATATAAATCCATTCTACTCCCAGGCACTGCAGGAGCTAATGAAGTCAAACGGAGACCATCGGGACAAGTTTTCTCTTGCTGTTGCAGGCTGCTGCCACTCTCTGCTACACCAGCGCAGTGCAACGGGCTCCGCAGTCTTCTGTTGGTAACGCTGCAGCATGTGGAAGCGATAGGACTTTTCCCAGCGGACTTCAGCTCCATCTGTGTCAGTCCATCACTGCTTGCTACTGCTGCATCTAACTAAATGGCACTTAAAAGAACGAACGCACAGCGCTCGTTATTAAGTGAACCCTCTTACATTTGTCTGCTCCCTAGTTGTTATCTCTAAGTGCCTTCACAAACTTAGAAAAAGATCTAGAAAATTAAAGATCAGTAAAGACCAATATCCTCTATAGGAACTGTCGACTGTGAGTGCCCAACTTTAGAAAGTTTAAAAAAGGGGTCTAATTTTCAGAAAACAGATATTAATTTCTCTCAGCCAGTCATGTCTCTGTTGTATAGCTGGTAGCTAAAGACCATAATTTTCTAGTCACTGCCAAAAATTTAACCCACGAACTTTTTATGCACTGGTAAGAAGCAGCTCTCCAGTGACTTACATATTTCCTTAGCAGCCTTGCATAGATTGGGAAGGAAAATAATTTCTAGAATTAAAACCACCTAGACACTTTATAAAAGAACATTAATGTTAGAGTTTCTTATTTAAAACACACTCTTTTCAAACATGGAATTCCTTAAACAATAATAAGTAGTGCATTTTAAGGCTTCTATTTAAATTTCTCTGCTTTCCTGCTCTGCTGCAAAGAAACAGTTCCTACTGGCACCCCTAGCTGGAAATCCTGACTGGGACTCAGAAGATGCCTCGTGTCTCAGGCTTGCGACAGATCAGTTCTTTCATCGCTTCTTCAGTTCTGAGATTTTTAAAACAGCACAATTTTTTACCGAGTGCTTTGGGATCAGAAAAGAAATAGATATTGAAGCAAAGAACTAGATATCATTCTTAGCCTGAAAAAAGCATCATCAACTATACTCATTGTTTATCCCCATGTTTTTTCTACAGACATCCCCCAGCCTTCTTCAGTTGCTGTTTCAGGTTTGCCAGTATCAGCAGACACTGCCCAGGACAGCCCGCTTACGGCNGTCCCAGTATCGGACANAGCCGAGCCCTGAAGCAGCCCTAGAAGCAGCTCCTGCGGGATACACGAGTGGAACACTCGTGAGCGCGGCTGGCGGCAGCAACGCCCCTGATGTGTGCTGCAGAACCGAGGAAATCGGCTGCAAAAAGTATGTATACTACAAAGTACCTCAGCTATGCAGTCCTTGTTCCATTTAATTTCATTCCCTTTACTTCATTGATTGCAACAACAGCACTTAATAAGAGTTTTATACTAAAATGTGATTTTTCCAAATGAATAACAGGTACTGCTGGGCTCAAAGGCAATAAAATAATGAACTGGACCCTCCCATATTGATCGCATTGACCTGGGAAAACTACCATCTCTAAAACCAATTATTTTTATCCTTCTTACTTCCCTTTCTATCAGGGGCTTAGGGGAGAAGGATGGAGAGAGGACAGTGGAACAGCTTTGGAGTTTATCCACTACCATCATTCCAGGTTTCTTCAGCAGAAACTAAATGAAAAAACCGCTTCTTGACCTGCAGAATGAGCTCGGCATCACATTCCCATGATTCTACCAGGTACAGCCTCAGTGCCAGTTATTGCAAGAGCTGGTAACGCTGGGTAATCAGACAGAACGCAGTGAGGCGAACAGGAGTGTTGTCAGCACACTGCATATTTGTATGGATTTACAGAATGTGCATTTCTGTTTTAAGAAATGCACCAGCTATTTAAAGCAAGCAAGACCTTAGTGTCAGTGTCTATGTGAATGACAGTAACTCCAGGAATACTGCGGTCACTAGCATCACACGCTAGCTAACCGTGAGGGCAGATAACTGATAAATGCTTGTGAAGCCTTTGCAAGATGTGTAACCCAAGTGTGCAGTGGCACGCATCAACCAGAACAACTGATCTGCTCACCAACAGTCCCAGCTAGCGGCAATGGCTTCCTGGAGGCTGATCTTCATGCAACGGGCATATCCTTCTGTACAACAATGGCTTTTCAATGAACAATCTACCAACAACAACCACTTTGAGTATAATTAAGTAATTAATTATATTTTCTAATCTATTAAGTCTGGATTGCTTATCAAAGCATTCAGCTGGATCATTTTCCTCTTGTCATTTCCAATTAATTTGGCCTTATTTTTTTAAGCAAAGGAAAAAGTCTCTCAAACTTCATGGGGAATCGGGGCTTCACTGGAGCAGAAAGAGTACCCGCTATTTTTTTTTCAAACTATAGCTTACTAACGGATGATGATGTATACGTGATTCCACACGGGCAGAGTACCTGATTGCTAGAAAGTATGAAGTGCTTATCTTCTGCATTAGTGAAAAAACTCACAAAGCCAGTAATGCTTTTACAGCTCTAATAATCCCTGGAGCTACGCAGTTGCATTCACCACAGTGCAGGATTAAACAGAGCAACATGGGGTAATTAGCACAATCAGGAATTAAACTCATCTGGCATCACATCTGCAAATCGATACAGGCTGATATGTAATGTTTGTAAGTGCTAACTACCAAAAATAAAAAATGCCAAGGCATTTTCAGATGCCTGAAACTTACACAGCTCCATCAAAGTCCCCGGGACTGCTCTGCTTCAGGAGAACTGGAAATCCAGTCCGTATTTCACAGTCTTGAGTGTTAAAAAATGAGTACGTACTCTACAGTTTTATCACAAAATAACCTTATTTTTTTGCCACTAACTTGTCCTGGGAAAGTTAGCACAGGAAAAAAAGTGAATAACCAATAAAAGGGAAGAAAAACTTGGTTGTAGCAGATCCTTACTGTATTAGGGAAGGAATTGTCTGGGAGAAAACTCATACAAACACGGGTGTGAAAGCACTGCTCCAACACACTTTTTTACCCTGTGTTAGTGTCATAAGGCATTTAGTAAGATCAAATTTACTTGGTCTAATAACACACTTTGTTCTGTTATGCTTGATCTCACAGAGATAAAAAAAAAATCACTATCAACAGAGACAAAAGACATCAGTGTAACTCACGTTACAGGTAACTAAAAACCCCTCCAACTGTGGCCCTTCAAATTTCACAACCACAAAAACCAAGAGGAGGACAAATTTTCCTGTGGTGACATCAGCTCCTCAAGAACATTTCTGTGGATACAACACCTTGGATCACAGCGCTCTCCTTTCTGGACAAAACATTCTGGCCCGCTAAGGACTGGGACTTCAGCCTCTGGGAACATGAAGCCAACAGCTCTCATGGCCGTTAGGTCTCTTGGGAAGGGTTTGAAGCACAGTTCCGTCTGAACATGAGGAAGAACTTCTTCACTCTGAGGGTGACGGAGCACTGGAACAGGCTTCCCAGGGAGGCTGTGGAGTCTCCTTCTCTGGAGAGAGACCCGCCTGGACAAGGTCCTCTGCAGCCTGCTGTAGGTGACCCTGCTTCGGCAGGAGGGTTGGACTGGGTGACCCACAGAGGTCCCTTCCAACCCCTACCATTCTGTGATTC
>Ga0065711_1031779_pt1 | contig 28750 bp, 22 predicted proteins | sample Hoacrofraction12_FD_59098 | JGI IMG/M metagenome (GOLD analysis project Ga0065711, IMG submission 59098) | Hoatzin crop microbial communities from Cojedes, Venezuela - Epithelial fraction 12 v2 (version 2) | ecosystem: Host-associated > Birds > Digestive system > Esophagus > Crop | place... | reverse complement strand
CCCCCCCCAAATCTCAACATGCTCACATCTCGTCCCCGTTAGAAAATCTGCACAACCAGTTGCTGATGTTCTGCATACGACTCTCTGATCTAAACCGAAGGGCCTGCAAATGTACGTTGGCCTTTTTGTAAGCAAAGAACTGGACAACTACTAACAGTTTCAGCAAGAAGTGACATCTCAAAGCGAGAGCTTTTTTTTGAAGGCATCAGTGAGCTCTCCCACGTCTAGGTCAGAACTCTGGTGAGACAGGAGCAGGGAGAGAGAGACACGTTCCCAACCCAGAAAGGCCAGGCAGTCTGGTCATTTATCTGGGACGGGATACGCACGACCGTTCTGCAAGCACTGGACTGCAAGTGTCTCAGCTCTGGCCTATACATTATCCTGGGAACTACTGTACATACATCTTTCACGCCGGCGTGTGAGCACACACACGTGCTGCCTACGCCCGGCGCTGCTGGAAAGCGTTCTCCAGTACTTTTCACCACAGTCACTACTCTGAGGACAGCAGTAACTCTGATTAAATACAAGCTGCTCTGTGTATTTCTGCAATGACAGATCGAAACGACGAATGTTTAAGGTACTCATGGCAGCTTTCTAGACGTCCTCGTTTCTCTCAGTACTTGCCTGCGCTTTGGGATTTGTTGAGGGGGAACTCACCAGTAATTTCCCAGTCCCCAGGTGCCATTTTCACTTGATTCAAAGCCTACTAACAATGGAAATAAAGGAACCCACAGCCACAGGGTCTACTTTTGTAGTCAGGCCACTTACATAAAGCAGCATCAGCTTATTTCTACTACTTCTCTCACAGAGAAATTCCTGGTTACCTTTAGTGATCGATGCTGTAGAGGGACTAGGGACAACCGTACTTGCTGCCGTGACAGCTGAAACTGCTGAAACTTTGCTGGCAGAAAGTGACTGCATCACTGGAGAGGACAAAGAAAAAAGGACAACAGAGAGAAAAAAAAAAATAAAATTTCACACACTCTGACAAATAACCATGTTCAGAAGCAACACAGTGTTTTTACAGCACAAAGTTTAGGGATTAATTTCCTTGCTACATTTTCTTCTACCTCTAACTTTGCACCATGTCCGCCAACAGTGACCAAGAGCTACCCTGCGTCAAAGGGGATTGTCAAACACCATCTGTCATCCTCCTCTGCCCTTTACCTTTGTTCATAGGCATGAGTATTGTCTGAACACCTCCAGAAGCTGTGTTTACACCGAGCTGTTTAAGCTGGCTGGGAACTGTCAGAACAGCCTGCTGTGGACTAGACTGATTTGAGTGGATTTTTAGCAACCCTGCAAGAAGAACGGAAGACAAAATGTTAAATAAAACACACCATTTCGTTTATCTCCAGCTACTTCTCTCCCTTTCTGCCTGAAGCAGGATGGCACATAAGCTAGCGCTGCCACCCTCTTAACAAGCCACAGTTCAGCGAACTGTCAGACAAAGTTTTTACTGACACAAACGACTGCTAAAATACCGGGACGCTGCACCACAGCGTGCGCAGCTATTACGTGCTGCACAGCGTTGATATTTGTAAAGCAAGTTTCCTAAGTGATCTTAAGCAAAAGTCAAGGCAACACAAACCTTTCAACTGAAGCAGGCTCAGCACAGAGTAAAGCACTCTCTGGTCCGAACAAGACCTTGAGCGCAAGGGTCCGGTAAGCCAGTGAACGACAGCTCCGTGGTGCTTCCAAAGCCACTCGCACTGGGGTACCCAAGTGCCACACGCACCTCTGCTGTTCAGTTCAGGAGAACCCACTGCAGTCAGCAGAGCACAACCAACCGTGTCTTAACTAAGTGACAAGCCCAAGGCTGCACAGCAAGTCTGATGAAGGCATACCTGGACTGAGTGTCCTGTGTCTTTCTGGAACATGCACTGAATCCATCCATAAGGATGGCTAATCAAGCTACGAAGCATATTAAAGTGGGGACTGAATTAAATCACTGATTTCAGTCAAGGCTAAAAGAACAAGCAGGACATTCAGATATTAACAGCATTACCAATGGCAGCACCCAGTGACTTCAGTGGAAAGCCTCACGGCTCCAAGCTGCGTCACGGTGCCATGGGCGAGGAGCACTCGGCACCTGCCCACCAGCTCTCTCCTCCATGGTGACGACACCTCAAGTCACCACAGCCAGCACTCTAGCACTGTGATCTGGGCCTATGTTCATCCTTTCAGCTGGTAAACCAGCTATTTTCAATACAACCATATTCAATCTATAGCTAACTTCTATTCAGACTTTGGAAATTTAACAGGCTTCTATTTTAGAACATTGACAACAGTAGACTTCTTAGTTTCACGATGGTAATTTTATACTCACGATATGCTTTGAGATAAAGTCTCCATTCTCCTCTTATTTTATTATTATTGTTTAAGAAACACAGCTGCCTTTCAAGCACTAGACAGGCAAAGTCTGCTGAAGATGTCTCTTGGTTTTGAAGGATGCATAGCACTGGTCAGTCAGGCTTTCACCACCAGGCAAGGAAGCTGACTTAGCATTACCAATTCACTTTTAAAAATCATAGCGTGTTCGGTTTAAGACTCATGTAAATAAAAGCCCATATTTTTAGAATTCAAAATCTGACTGCTACACATCTTGCCAAAGCATCTTCTTCCACCTCCAGCCTTCTCAAGCACACAGGATGGCCAAGCTCAGCGGTGGCTGGCTCCCTTTGACACGCTGACCCCCAGCAGCTCTTCTGGGGACATCAAACGGTGAATCTAAGATCTTGTTGGGTACAGAGCCCGTCTGCAGCAAGTGAGTAAATGCTTGTGGCTTTGCAAGTCTCTTTCCAGAACAGTTTACTGCACTTTGACAAAGTGCATCGTTTAAAAGAGCGCCTTGGGGCATGTCCCAAGCGGGTGATGCACAGGTGTGTCACGACAGGACAGCAAGGGACCCAAACAGCACGGCGAGTAAGGCGACAACACTTTCAACTAACCCTAGTAGCCCGATGGGTGGGAGACACTGATCGTCGCAAAACAACTTGAAAGTTTGAGATTCTCTTTGAAGAGTTGCCTTTAAAAATAAAAATCTCCAGAATTTTAACACAGTCTTGTTTTTACATTGCAATAACGTGTTTTATAGCCACTGCTTCTTTTGGGATTCTCGAAGGAACAGTTTTTCATCATGAAGTCAGTGCCTCAGGTTACATAAACAAAACCAAAATCTAGATAACGTCCTCATACTCAAATGGGAGTTTTAATCTGAAAGTTCTTTAGAATGGCAATTTCTACAAAAAAACCCTGCTACTTTGTTTGCAAAGAGAAAATACGCAGCTGCTTACTGCAGAACTGTGGCAGTCTTAGCAGTCTATGTTGTTTACTTTCAAGCTCCAGGAAAAACAGAGTGGTGAAAAAAGGAGGAGCTTGGAAGACTGTGTACAGAGGAAACAAAAAAGCTGCTTTAAAAAGACAATGTCAGATGACCTCAGAGTCACTTTCTCTCTCTTTTCTGTATTTTTACTCTGTTTCCACTTAGCATGAAGCCATTTCAAGTCAACAGAACACGCCAGCAGGTAAATTAGTCAAAATGAGAGTTTCTGATTTTAACCTATAATACTCACATTAAACCTGCTATATTTGCTCTCCATGATACAAAAGATACTAGAAGACAATAAAACTAAATAAGGAAAACTCCCCTCTACATAAGGGCAGTCCATCTTTACTACCTCATCTTTATTAACTTGAAACATTCCAGATCCAACCTATTCCACTGTACTCAATGGATTTTGACTTCAAAGCCCTCAGTTCCCCCAAATCAACCCTTCTCTCCTCTCCAAGCCAAACAGAGCAGATGCAAAACCTCAAAGCTAAATTCTGCTCACGCAGCTTCTCTGACTTCAGTGGAGTTTCACTTCCACAAGCTATTCAAGGCTGTAGTATTGCTGGTAACTTGAGAGTTTCAGCCTTGTGACACACTGTGCTTTTGAATAGGCAAAATGCGTCTTCTAACACGAACTTGGCATGAAAACTAAAATCCCTCTCCAGTGCCAAGGGGCAACTCGCATGGTTGTTATTTCTAACACATACAGTCAGTGCACTGACGTGACAGGGTGCCAAATTATTTAGACACCTCTTTGGCTAAGCCAAAAGTTATGCTAGTAAGATATGTTTTAGAAAGCACGACTTTACTTTTACACATTGACAAATGCAGGTGTCTGCATTCTTCCATTTACAGTGAGGATATCTAACAAACTCACACCTGGATTCTAACTTTCTATAGGAAAGGCACAAAGGGAGTTTAATACCTGACACTGCAGCTTTTCCAGTCACGGGCGTTGGTGTAGTCATCAGAGAAGCAACACTTACAACAGTGGAAGCTGCAGTCTTATTCACTACTGATGAAGTTGACTGGCTCTGGCTTATACAGATTTGGTGTTGCTGCCCAGATGTCTTTGCTGCAGGAGTTCCAGAGGATGATGAGCTGGAACCTGCATTGTCTGTCTGCTGCATGAAAGAGGCAGAGAGGGGTAACAAATCTCTTTTCATATCAGAGATTATTCAACAACAAGCACAACAAGGGAGTATCTAGAATTAGCAAAACCAAATGTTTATCTATCAGTCATTAAGAAGCAAGAGGCCTATATCCAAAAGCCCATACGCAATGATGGTACACACAGAATGGAGGCTGTTTCAAGCAGAAAAAGTGAAACCGCGCACACAGGAACTGCTACCACAACTGCTTTGATAGCATCTGGAGCCAGGACCCTTAACTTCAGCAAGCAGGTGGGCCTCCAGATGAGAAATCTGACCCAGGGATGTTTCATATTTCCCTGCTGCTCAGAAGTCCAGAGGTATCAGCAGAGAAATGGAAAAAAGTATGAGATAAACAGGCTGGATGGAAAATTTCTATCTCTGCAGCTTCACCGAGAGCTGTAAGAACAGCTGTCAAACCAACAAAAATTCAACGCAAATTTGAGCATCTTCACCTACACATGCCGTGTACCCCAGTGTTCAGCCCTCTGAGGGCAGCAGGGCATCCACTTTCTGGCTGTTTAATCTCTGCCTCCCCACAGGGAAAAGCAGCAGGGCTGGAGGAACCCTCCCAGCGAACTACATGCTGTCCTTTTTGCTGCCTCCTCCCCACTTGGTGCCAAAGCACCTTCTTCCAAGGCTGCACTGTTATGGCTCCCCGGGATACAGGGGAGTGACATCCGCTAACGCGGCCAGGACTGAAGGACCACGAGCCTTGGCCACTGCCAGCCTCTGAAATCTGCTGATGGCAGATCGGGCACTAAGCACCGTGGAGAGCCTGTGGTCTCAGAGAAGTGGCCTACAGCCTAGTTACTGCTGGCTTTCACTGGCCTGCTGGCTGCAGAGCTTCAGGCATTTCACGTTCTGCAAATTTTCGTGCCAGAACTGGTGTTTGAAAGCTGCGTAGCCTGAACAAATCTGATCTGTACGATTGCAAAAGCAGTTTCAGATAAAGCCTTCCCTGCCTACCTGGATTTTGACACCATTAAAAGCAAGAAAGTGCAAGTTTCAGTTTCTCTTCTCCCCTTGTTTCTTCACAGATACTACTTTATGCCAAACAGCAGACAATCCAACAGAAAAGGAGTTGTGTGCACTGTGCAGACCCACCAGCAATGCCGACCGAGAAGAATACCAGCAGTGGAAAAAAGCAGTAGAAGTCCTTCCCTGGGGATTACACTGGTCAGAGTGCAAATGCTGTATCACAGAATATCAGCAATGCTGTTTCTCACCTGGGCCACCCCGTTTGTGGGAAGGGCCACGGCAGGAGCAGCGGCCGTGGTGATAACGCCTCCTGATACTCTCAGCACAGTGGTGCCAGGTTTGGAGAGCTGGGATGAAGCAGGCACTGATTTTATAGACCCATCTGATATTTTCACCAACGATGTCTGTCCACTGGGTGCAGCCTTTGAAAAAAGAAATCAGCACAATGAAAAAGGTGTATTTGACTGGATTTTTTTTTTTCAAATGACTTAAAAAAACCTTAAACAATCACAACAACAACACAACAAACAAGAAAAATGCTTCCTGAAAAATATTTTCAAAAGACTTTTGAAAAAGACAAACCGTGGCAATAATAGCTGGAACAAAATTGTCACCTCAGAAATCAACTTCATCAGACTGTTGACTTTGCAAAAATATGCCTATCAACCTTGAATTTTGGATGCGCAATTACAAGTAGTCCTGGAGAGTCTGAATTTCACAGGGACCACTTGGTAGCTTTTAAAAGAAGGACCTTTGAGGGACACCAAAACCAACAATTTTTAAGAGCTTTAGCAGGTGACCCATTTCTAAGGCTCAAATATTTAAGCACATTTTTGCACATGACTGTATCCGCTTCTCTAATTCCATTTCACTACGAAATCCCAGAGCACATTTACAAATGAGCAACCCAAGCTTACACACGACCCACCCCGAGAACAGAAATCAAGCTGGAAAACTGTGGTCCAATATCTGCATATGAAAGTAGGCCTCCTGTGTTTTGCTTATCACTGTACAGCCAGCATTGTAATTGCACAAAACCCAAACAACTTCAAAAGGAAAAACTTTCAAAACGTGTGGCTGTGGTTCCTATGCCTGACAAAATGCTGACTGGCAAGAGAAAAACACGTCACTTGGACATTACCTGGGTAAACAGAGCTGTTTTCTGCCCAGTTATCACTTTCAGTGCTTGTCCTTGTGTGGACGGTGCTCCGACTCCTACGCTGCCCTGAACAACCGAAGCTGGAGTCAGCTGCTTGCCGGAACTCTGAGGAGAAGGCTGACCGACCAGAAAGGTGCCCTGCTCCAGAAGTAAGTTATAGGGAGGTCAGCACTTTGACACACAGTTAAGAGTCAACAGAAATCTAGGAGCGTCAACACAGGGCACAAGCCTCTAGCTGTAACCCAACAACATTTCACCTTCTAAAACAAGGCACTGCTCATTACAGTGGATGCTTCCGCACTAAGAGCTGGGCGCAGCCTTCTCGGTGCAGAACACCACTTTCTGAGGCAAGGCAAGGGGTGAAAAAGCCACAATCGGTTTCCTGTCTTGTCAGAGTCATCCACTAAAATTTAACACACTTTATGGTCTTGAAGTTTACTCTTTGTGACAAATGCTGCTTTGCATGCAAGATCAGAGAGGCTACTGCTGGGTTACGCAAAAAAAGAGAGAAAGCGAGTCATTCTGTCACCTTTTCACTTCAAAATGTATTTAGTCCCCCCACAAAGGCTACACATTCAGAGCTGAGCACGCAGAAATCGCAGCGACAGCTGGAGGTGTGCGCCCTAACAATCCACCACCCAGGACTTTGCCACCCTTCCTGCTTCTTATCAGTCTTCTGCCGCTACCTTTCGGAGGCTTCGTTCACCCACTACCACACAGGAATCCCTCCACACAATCTTCTGCCTTCTCATTTTATTTCCTTACTCAGCCTTGCTCTTCCTCTCAAATAACTCTCCTTTAGTCTCCTATCTCTACTGCTTTCCTCCACCTCTTACGCACCCTACTCTGTAAGATAAGAGAGATGTGCTGGTAGCAAGTGGTAAAGCAGGTGCCTGGCAGAGGGGAGAAGGGCAAGGGTTGTTAGAGAGGCTCTAGATCCCATCGTCCAAGACGTTTCATGTGCTGCAGAAGCACAGAATATCCACATATCGCCACCGCAGCCTGAAATATCAACCTGCTTCAATGAAGAAGCTTACGCCACTGACCTGGGGTGTCTGCTTCAGGATGTAGGATGTATAGGTGAGGTGCTGTGACAGGTTACTGCTTGTGCTTTGGGTTCCTCCTCCCCCAGTGTTTGTAGAAGAACCAGATTGGAGACCTGTAACCAGAAGAAAAGGCTTGACCCTTTGGTAACTTGACCCTTTGGTAACTCAACCCTTTGGTAACTAGGCTATCAGCTGCTAACGCATCCCTGTATATATAACTAATTGAAAACACTTTGCAAGATGCTTGCTGCCACATGTTTTGCAGCTATGAATAATACCATTTCCAAGTACAGCACAGTTCAGATGCACTGCTGTGCTCTCTTACAGCTCAGCAAATGCCATGAACGAAAGGGGTTATGGGGGAAATACAGAGGACCGGTGGGCAAGCAAAGTGCATTCCAGGCTGTTTTGAATTTTCTATCAAAAGAAGATGTTGTCCAACACATTAACAGTCTTCTCATCGGTCTTGTGCAGGTTATGAATACGCAGCAAAAGCCCTCGAAACACTCCAAATCCCACTGGCTTCTTAATTTTACTTTTGTTGGTTGTTTCGATGCAATTTTGTCAACTGAGTATTAGATCATGGACACGTAGCAGTGGTAATTTGCAGTGACACTTTGATATTGCTCTGCCTCCAGAAAGGACAGCCCGAACACTGACTTTTTACCATCTCTCATTAAGAAACAATGAGAGTATAAAAAACCCTTATGGCTCTGTCACAAAAATCACAAGTATTTGCTCTTCCTCGATGCCCAAGAGATTATTTCTTTGTCAAGGTTGGACTGCCCCAGCTGCCCCTCTAAATCTCAAGCAACGGGGCTCCCATCACAAGTTCTACAACCCAAAAATACCTTCACCAAGAGTACCTATTTTTTGAGTGACACGTGTGCTATTGCCATGTTGCTGGTATTTACAGCCTTATATATTAAACTGAATAATACCTCTTCCTCACTGCCAGTATCAGAACTGGGAGCAAAAAGGTTACACCCAGTTCACCTCCTATCCCAACTCCCAGCCCCAAACAAGCATTCTGGAGAAGGCTCCCAACAAAACTCTTCACCTACACAGCCCAAACACGCAGCATTCTTTCCCTATATAAACAAAGTATCGCCCATCAGAACTATTTTTGCAATGTTATTCTCCAGGGATTCACAGCAAGTTTGACTCACAAGCCCAGACAGCAGACTCTTGTGAGGTCTCAGTCTTAAAAAGCACCACATCACTGTGTTGGTGCGAACCAAGAAACCCCATCCCATTACTGACTTCCACAGTACCAGGATGCTTCACAGCAAAAATGCCAAACATTAATTATGCAGTGATTACATTATTTAACTCATTAGATTTCCCTGCAAGACTAACTAGCATTATTTGTGGCTCGCAGTATGGCTCCTTGGGGTATCAGAAGCAGTTTTCCTTTCCCAGAAGGATTCTTGCTGTTGGTGGTGAGGTACAGTTTGGTGCCTGGTGGCAAGTTTGCCAAGTTTGCCAGGTTGGTGGCTGGTAACTGCAGTGTAGCCATCACTAGAAAGAAAGAATAAAAAGAAATAAAACTACTGCTTGCAGAAAGCAGTACGCATTGAAATCTGCACAGGATGAAAGTACTAGGAGTGACATGCAGCTAGCCTTTGATAATCTGAACTTCACTGGCCTAACCGTGGACTAACTCCGCCAGTGATGCACAGGTACTTTTCTAAATAGGTCTGAAAAAGTCTCTAAGTGCAGCACCACTTGTGGCTGCAGGCCAAAGGAGCAGAGCCACAGGGTCCCCAGGCTTGCTCCAGTCCAGAAGCCACACAACACCCTGCCAACAGTCCAGAGGCCGAGCTAACATGCTCAGTGAAAGCCAGCTGGGTGCAGAAGCAGGCAGGGTGCTTCTGCCCACACTCCTGTTCCTGTAAGCACTGGGGAAGACGTGAGGATGCAATAACGACAGTTTGACTCTTGTTGGTTGGATTTATGTGGATCCCCTGGAGTGTTTGAGGACTACAAATGCTGGGCAAAAATGTGAGACCTGGCTCCATGAAAGGCTACTAGGTCTCCAGCACATGCCCCAGCATATCTGTCTGATCTCCACTCACGGAACACTGCATGTTTTGAAGTACTTGTGCTCCCTCTTCCTCCCTACAGCTAATTAGTTAGGATTGTCTTTATTACTAATCTCTGTCAGCCTGAATTTCCCTACAGACCTCTCTACTCCTTTTAAAGTTTTCCAAATCACACACAGTTGTTTTGCAGTTGAAGAAATCATTACAGAGTCCCAAAGTCCACCCATCATAAGCTATTAACAACGTGTAAAATTACTCTACCTGAGCCTTGAGATGTACTTTTCTGAGCACCCGTGGAAGAAACCTGCGCCTTCGTTATAGTCTGCACAGGCTGAGCAACAATCGTCCCTCCTCCTCCACTCACGATGGCTTTGGCTACACCTTGAGTCACAACCTGCTTCGGACCAACAGCCTTTGCTACCGAAGAGCTAGATTTTGCCACGAGTATCTGGCCACCGCTGATAGCCACTGCTTGTTTCACTGTCGACTGTAAAGCAGAACCAACTGGGACGCCAACAACCTGCAACAAATAAGTATTGGGTGACGTGCTGCTGGCAAGAGCAATGAAGGAATTCTAGCTGGTATGCTTCCTCTACCTCTAGACATTTCAGGATGCTTTATACACGTCTAGTCACGCATAAAAGCTGTTCATTTGGAAACAAAACTAAATTGGCAAGAGGCCAATCCCAAGTAAAAAGATAAACTGTGAAACACAAGCGGGATTTCAGAGTACCCATAAAAGATTAAGTACATTCAAAATTACAGGGCACTTCTATTTTTTTCTGATACATAAGCAATGGCTTAATTCCAGCTGAAGATAAAGCTTGCCTTGGCAAAGCACAGGGATCCAGAAATTTAGTTTCAACACATTCATGGGAACAGACTCCCTGGGAAAACCATGGCCTCAAAGCTGAATCCACAAAGTGCTTCAATTTTATGTTTTCAGTAACTGCAGGCAAACATGAGTTTGCACACCTGCTCAAACAGGCAAATAAGGCAGTAAAAAGTACAACGAACTGTTGCAAACGTAAATTTCTATTTGCTTATGCAAAAATGAAAGCTCTGTATGTAGTCTCTTGTGCTTGGCACATGATTTGACTCTACCCACAGTGGCAACAGGCAAGGATGGAGACAACTCCTGACACCTCTGTCACCTCGTCACTGCACAGTTACCGTGCCTTCCCAGGAGCTGTGTCACTCCTGTCATAGCAGCACGGCATTGTCACAGACTCCTACAATAAAGCACTTCAGCTGCCACTCAGGTAGGACTGCTTCCACCCCATGCTAGCTCTGGCTCAGCCTCCACTCCACTCCCTACTTGTCCTGGTCTTTTTTGTGCAGTCCAAGGACAGAATTTACCTCCTCTTACAGAAAGACCTGGATGAGTTTTCAGCAAGAGCTTTCTGGGTCGACAGGCTCCAGTTCAAAACCACCCCCACCGCACTGCTGCAACGGGTTAGCCAGAAGTGGGAGAGCTGTTACTTGCACACAATGAAAGGCAACAGTGCCTGCTCACCTTGCTCCCTTCTCGGGGACTACAGACAGGCATGGCACGAGTCACTCCATGCACACGGGGAAACCAGCTAACCACGGCGCCGCTGCCCGGGTCTGAGACAGAAGCAACCTCACGCCCCGGAGACAAGCACCAGGCGTTGCAATCAAACCACAAGAAAGCCAGTTTGCACCACACCAAAGATGCCCGAGTGCCTCATACCTTAGACTGCACCGTCCCCTCGCCCGTGCTCACGACCGGCTTCTGCGGCGACAAGGCTAACATGTGGCTCCCTTTCACAGTGACGTACTGCTGCACAGAGGTCTGCGTCGTCGTCCCTGTTGCTGGCAGCTGGGGTTGCTGGGGCAGCTCTCCTGGCTCCTGCTTTATTATCACCTTTTAAATAGGAAGAAATAATACATAATAAGAAAAGCAAACACCTTAAATCACTGGGGATCTCTTTTGTAACAGCCTGTCTGCAAGAAAGGTCAGGCAACAGTCAGTAAACTCAGACTTGGTTGTTACCACCACGCAGATGCTCTAACTCGGCTCTGAGATGAGGGCTACTCCCAGCACACAAGCGTGTGCGTGCAGAGAGGTGTCTATATATACAAAGCATTCCAAAACTGAGAGGTGCTCAGAGGAATTACAGAATCACAGAAATCGCTGGTAGTATTACAACCGCTAGTCATACCAACGATGGACTTGGCCAGACCTGACTTCTTCAGGCCCTGCATCTCGGCATGGAGCCACAACACTTGAAGGTTTCAAATTTCTAAGGACCTTCCTGCTCAGAACACGTTCTAAACATCAAGTTTTTTTTTCTATCCTGCAAAATTACAACCAATATTGTAGCTATAGATACCGTATATTATTATAGCTGACATTAAACTCTTGTGTATATGTTTTACGTTTCTCTGGGACAGGTCCTAGATCTAATCTCTAAGACCAGCAACTCCAGCAAGGCTGGGGTTTTTTGTGTTAGACTGCTGTAGCTACTGTAACTGGTAGGAAGCGTTCTTCCACCTTCTGCTTGGATCACCTAATACTACCAGGAACAACTTTAAATTCCGGATGGTAACATTTAAGGAAACGCACTCCAAAGCGGCACTATCTGAGATTCAGAAATCACTAAAGTGGTTTTTAAGAAGCTGCTGACAGATCTACTGCAGTTTACTTTAACTGTATCCCACTAAAAATAGCTTTTAAAATATCAGCCTCCAAATGACAGCATTTTAAAGAAAAACCACAAAGGATGAAAGAGGAGATAAAAAGAAAGATTCATAGGTACGGTAGAGCCACTGGGAAAGAAAAGAAAACAAGATACACTTTTGAGAGGTGCTAGAGAGCCCCTGGAAGCAAGACACTTCGGTTCCAGTAATAGTTTTACACGCACTGGAAGTTACACAGTTCGTGGTACAAGGCAGTACGAAACGGCACTACTCGTCCTAGTACTCGACAACTGCTAGGTGGGCCTACTCCTTGTCCCAGTGCAAAAGGCAAGAGGAATACCTTTGTAAAAGCTCCAAGTCCTCCCGTGACCGATTTGGGGCTCTGCACCTTGGAATGACTCCCAATGGGACAAAGGGGTGGCATGGTGGCAAACAGAGAATCCTCCTGCTGCGAATAGGAAGACAGGGCGCAAATATCGGTGAAATGTCCAACGCGAGAAATAAAACAAGTGACTGCTAATAAGGGGCAGCGTGGACCATCCTGGCAGTCCCAAATTACCTTTACAAATAAGCCATTTTCAAAATCAGTCAACACTTAAGCAAAAGGAGTGCAGCATGCTTAATGTCACCTATAAAGCAAGTTTTATTTGGAAAGTTACATCTCCAGCAGCAGTAACGGTTCCTTACCATACCATACACACGTGAAAGACATCGACTCCTGTTTCCCCACCAGCTTTTTACACAAAGCACTTCAGAACTGTACAATTCAAGTAGGCTGAGGAGGGATTTAACCAATGCGTGTGAATACCTGACGGGAAGGTGCAAAGAAGATCGAGCCAGACAACGCTCCATAGTATCCAATGAAAGGACAAGAGTCAATGGGCACAAATTGGAACACAGGAAATGCTGTGTAATATAAGAAAAATTTTATTATTTTTTTTTAAATTTAATGGTGCTCAAACACTGGTACAGGTCGCCCAGAGAGGCTGTAGACTCTCCAGCCTTGGAGACATTCAAAATCCAACTGGACACACTCCTGAGCAACCTGCTCCAGTTCACCCTGCTATGAGCAGGCGAGTTGAACTGGACGATCTCCAGAGGTCCCTGCCAACCTCCACCATTCTGTGATTCTATACGCAATCTCAGAGGGAAGACAATCTAAGAAGGAACAAGTTACGGAGGGGGAAAAAAGTGTTCAGTTTAGGTCTGCAACCAAAATTCTCTCAGATTAATTTTTGCTCTCCCATAACCAGAAACACCTGACAGCACACAGTCTTTCCAGGCAGAACTCACCATTTGGCAGAAACAATGACACTACGCAACTAAACAGAGTGAAAAACGTTACCACACCCGCAAAATCACGCACCTGGCATTCCTGTATCTGAGGCTGGCAGAGAAGTCCAACACATTTGAGGAAGTTTGTTACAGTTCTGTTTTGTTTAAGTAAAATAATTGTACTCATTTACAGTCAGCGTGGACTCCAAAGCCATGGTTTCACAACCACTAGCCCCATCCTTGGGTTGGATTATGACCAGAAAGCCCTCAGACTCGAACCCAATACCCCTGCTGTCTTCCTTGTGCTGACACATATGGCTGAAAACAGATTAGTTTTCAACCAGGTCAGCTGTCTGCTCTGGTTCACCAGATTGCTGCACAACTGCCAGCAAACCGGGGCACGTGTGAAGACAAGGCTAGAGGCACAGCCAGCCCTCTCAACAGCAGCCTGCGTATTGGTCGTTTTAAAGTGGCTGAAAAAACACAGCCTTAAGGCATTAAAAAAAACACAGAGGAAACTAGCACACAGTGAAGAGATGAAAAGTGGTGAATTAAGCACAATCTGCAACACCACACTGAACTGAGACACCCCCTCCTCTTTAAAGAAACCATAAAATTACAACTTTTCCACTGATCAGAAGTCATAAATCAAGATACAATTCTGTTTACAGAGCTATGATTTATGTATGTATTTTAATATCTTCAGTTTTTAACTTTGCCCTGGAAGTGCAGAATTGAACTGTTACTAATGACGTGCCTACTCTGACTCATATAAAACTTTTCAGAACAAACTGTCCCAAATCAGTGAAAAACAAAGACTAATGAATGGTTTTCAACATAGCTAAGTGAACGCCATCTGAGCAGACAGGCTGTAAAGCTGAACAGCTAACTGCAACACCTGACACTTAAAATGCTGCTCCAAACTAATTGCTTCAGAGAGCAATCTTCAACACTTTTTCCCTAACAGAAAAGGAAGCATTTCAGTTCCAAATGTAAAGTGATTTGCTCTCTGCAGGCCGACTGGCAAGCCTTCTCCCCCCCCCCACATCCTGCATTAATATTCCTGTAACTTGGAGACAGGGAAACGCTCCTGTTTTCAGCAGCACACCCACCAGCTGCTTTCAAAGAGCCTCACTGACGCCACTTGCCAGCCAGAAATATCCTCCCTAGCACATGATGTAGGAGAGATCTCCTGCGAGACAGTTCAGCTCCATACCTTTCGGGCTTTGCAGATCAGAAGCATGAACCCTATTCATCACTGTTTGTTTACACATTTGGTTACTCCACTGTTTACACAAGATGCAGGCAGTTCTAAAACCATTAAATGAGCTATTTTCAGGCTGCTAGGAGCAGCTGCTGTACAAAAATAATGATGAAAGTGAAGGTTTTGAGGCAGGCATCTTTGATTTAATCACATACTGTCACTAACAAAGTGAAGAAGATTCAAGTCAGACACGTAAAAGCTTTTTTGAAAGATAAAACATCTTGAGAGCTATGCCCTCCACAGACTTCCTTGCATTCCTTGTACAACCACCATGTTCTCAGACGGCTCCATCTGCTAGATACAGTAAACCTTCTTATGAAACAACCACCAAAAGAACTTGCCCGAAATACAGAATTTACAATAGTAAAAAGCCCTATTTAATAGGAAGCTGGATTTTAAATGGAAAGTACGCACCTAATGAGAACATTACCTTGACAGCTGAGGTGACAAAACTGCTCCCGTGGGTCTTTGATACAGGAGATCCGGTTCCGTGAGAAGCCTGGCAAACACTGGTCAGTTTGCTGGTTGGGCTCCCTGCGCATCAGGAAATAAAGCAGACGTCGGGTGAGGGATGGGGAGAGGTGCCGATGAATACATGAAACCTCTCTTCTAACATGAAGCGTTTCATTTTGACTCTGTCTTCTCCATGAGGTTCGTCAGTGGGAGTTGGCCTGGGCACAAAACAAACCCACTACGGAATTTCCACCTGCAGAATCCACACCCCAGAGACAGCACTCTCCACTCAGAGCTCCGTTTGCTGCAAATGGTCAGGGACCTTCCTGGGACACTGAGGATATCAGCTACAGGTGAGAATATGTGAAAGTAGGACAGTAAATGAGCTGCCACTCCGAATTTGCTGTTGCAGATGTAACTCCCTCCACTGTCCAGAAGCCCTTTGAACCTATGCTAGCCTCGGACCCTGGCATGAGGAAGGCTTGGAGGAGGCTGGAGTGAGATGGAAAAGGAAGGTCAGAAAAGGAGGGAGACAAAGCGAGGAGTAACAAAAGGAAGGGACAGAGCGAGGTAGGGAAGAAACAGGGTCTTCTACCTGTGGAAGACTGCTCTTGCAAAATCATCATACTGAGATGCGTGCCACAGCACGCTCCTGACCCCCCGTAATGGATGGGGGTGCAGTGGTAAACTTACCCCACATTATCGGCGTGTGTACACAACACTTTGCTGCTCAGCAGCAGTTTTGTCACTGCTGCGGGTTCGGTAGTTCCGTTCGTGTAAGAGTTGAGAGACACCAAAGCCACGGATTACACGCATGGAAGCACAGTAATAGTCTCTCATACAGTTGTACTACAATCTGCATTTAAATTCAAAAGAGCAGCCATTTCTCCCAATAATGGGGTTTGGGAAGGCTGGCTTTCAGAGTGTGAAGTTTCAGATCTCGTCCCTCTTTTTAAATGCCATCTGGAGTCTTACCAGAAACGCCCCAGTGACTTTGTCTGGAGTATCACATTATGCTCAACCCAGCCTGGTCGCCGCTGCCTAAAAGCCAGTTCCACATCCCCTCTTGCTCCCTCATACAGGGTCTGGTGATGAGGCTATATGACAACAAAATTAAGTATGGGGAGGCGAGGGTATTAATTTTCTGTTCTGTCACCAATCCAGCCTGGCTCGGGCAGGATACAGGGGAAGCTGCCGGAGCGCAGGGGAGGGAGAGGCAGCAGGCGGTTTCTGCCAGGCCAGTCTGTACTTACACCACACTCCTGTGGTGGGGAACCACACCTTTAGTGGTGTTAAGGCTCGTGTGTCCAAACCATCCGGTACATCTACAGATCCTTTCCTCCATGTACAAATCTCTACTAGAAGAACACAAAAGTTACCCAAATCATGATTAACCATGCAGAGTAGACAGTCAGGCTGGAAGTAAGGAAGAAACAGCACAGACAAAAAGGCAGAAAACCCCCAACCAACTAAAAAAAACACCCAACCTATTGGTGAAACAGCTTCAGTGCTACCAAGAAAGCACCAAAACTTACTTCAGAAAAATTCTGCTACGGCTATGCTTCCCTACCAGTTCCCTCTGACACGAAGTCAAAATGAATGACAGCTGTTTTCCTTCAGAGAAGAGGAGAAACCATTACCAAGTGAAGGATTTTAGCACTTTCCAACCACGCCCAGCAAACAGTTTGTGTGTCACACGGACGCTGCCGTTCACCACATGGCTCTGAGCATCCTTCTGAAACGCTGGCAAGCACACACACACACAAACAACTGTGTTGTCACATAGACAGCAGTTCTTGGACACAAATCACAACAAATAAATGACTTTCAAGTGACCCTTCCTCCAGCCCCAGCACAAAGGTTACCAGTTGACTCCCACACCCATCACCCGCCTCCTGCTTTTCAGTCCTGACCCCAGGCTTATGTCACTGCTGAAGCACCGAGGGAATCCAGTTAGAGGAATCCAAACCAGCTGGAATCTGATCAGTGCTAAGTTTAGAGCAGCAACAGAAACTAGCACGGCTGCTCTCCTGGTAATCCGGGCCTACTCAACCGTTTCAACACACCTAGAGCACCGTACACTGCAGCTTCAGACTGGTCTGCAAGTCGCTGCAAGCTCTCCGTGCTTTTTGCCCATACCCACGATACAGTCCCCACCCCACCCCCTGTGCACTGTTTCTGTTTAAATCTCTGTGCACCGCAGTCTACACCACTGTCTCTCCTTCCCTTTTTGCCTGCAAAGGACAGGCTCTCTTTGAAGAGGTATCTGAATTCAGCTGGGCCTCACACTACGCGCTGTTTCCTAAAATTCTATTCAAGTCTGAGGTACCCTTCACCATGCCAGGTCAGCCAGTCGTGCAAACCAACAATACCTCCCTCTTTCTTTGCCGAGTACTCTTCCATCTTCGCAAGCTGAAATACTGTTGTTATTCTAATCATTTTAAAGGGAGAATAAACTTGAATGGGTAAGACTGAGCCACTGCCTTCTGTGATCACACTACACACCTGTGCTTGTGGCTGCTGCTCCAACCATCTGTCCAGGCTTGTCCACAATAATATACGGATTATTAATGACTGAACTAGCAGAGCCTTGCTTCATGTGCACCGGAGTGGAGGTTGGGGTACGAGGTAGCGGAGATGGACTAGGGGTCGATATTGGAGAACCTTAAGAAAAAAAGTCCAACGCTTCCATCTTGTAAATGTCGTGAGAACATAAAAATACAGTAACAACAGTACTTATTTAAGTAGCTTAGAGAAGGAACATTTTTTGAGGATGCAACTCCCGGCCTGCGCGAGGTCATAGGACTTGGAGAAGGAAAGAGGAGACAGAAGGAAAGGAAAAGGCATGTAAGCACCGTGGCTCATACCTACCATGGACATTTTCTGCCTGCCAGGACCAGCAGGGTTCAAAGGGACCTTGAGAAGCCACCTAGTCCATCCCTGAATCCTCAGGGATGCTATCTAAATCATTCTCACTGCCAAGATCCGTCCACCCAAGGAGACGAAGAGAGCGAGCCGAGCTCCTCGATACACGCTCCCTTTCCCTTGCGGAGCCCAGCACCAAGCCCTTCAAGTAAAAGGCTGTGTGATACAGCAGCCATCAGACAGGCATGGATGCTCTTGTCTCTTCACTGCTCTCACTACAGCAGAAGCCCTTGAAAGCAACCGTAAAATGTGCAACTTCTGGGTAACAGGAGCAGGAGAGAGAAAAACTAGAGAAGAAAGAAGCTGCAGGAGGGGGTAAACAAGAAATGTAGAGCAAAGGACAGGCAAGAAAGTGATCAGAGAGAGAGATGGCAGCAAGCACACTAAGCTTCAACTGCCTGTTAATCTCTCTTGGCAGTGATTGACAACTGAAATGGAACATAAATGCTGATCAAATAAAATCCCCATGTCTTATAAACTGCTTTTGAAGTTTGAAAGGGGTGACATTTCTCAGCAGACAGCAGAGCCTTGGAAAAATGTTTAGCAGAGAAACATTTAAATAGCAAAGATCAGCAGAGAATAGTCTAAGGATTTTAAGGAAGACAGGATGGCCCCTGTAATTCTTTCTTTCTGGGAAGCCTTGGGAAAAGAAGATCAAGAGAAGAGCTTATTAAGCAAGAAGAAAGCACTTGGCATAGGTTCAAATGTAAATCAGCCCGAGTACAGTTTAAAGATGTAACGGAAAAATAGTGAAATTTAATAACAAAACCCAAACCAGACACACTTGAGGACAATTACTTGGAGCAGATCATCAGAAACTGCACATACTGATAGCTAGTGCTTCGTCCTCTCTACCCCAAACACCAGAAAATGAAGGGATGTAACAGGTCATCTCTCAGCTTCACCACATGTGACACAGTGAGCTGCACATTAGGACTTTCTGATGTAAAAAAGCATCGAGTGGATGGCATCATGCCCAGGCAGGGGAGGGACTACAAGTGAAATGAGTAAACAGCACCTTGACCATGTTTGGTTCAGAAGCTATCAAGAGTACCACACTGCTCACCGCAGTCAGCTGACATTTAACCCAACAGAGGGTGGACTTTGGGAAGAGGAAGACCAAAGCTGTTCCATCTGAGGAGATACCACAAGTACAAGAGGGAGCACTTGAGTTTACAAGGTTGAACCTAATTATTCGCCCAATAATCAGAAAAAAAAATTTCTTCTTAATCCATCCCAGTTGTCTGAAAGGGGGAGGGAGAAGAATGGCTTCTTCCCACATACAGATAACCCACATGGAAGACGTGTCCTTGCCTGGGTCTTTCCATGGGCAGCAGTCCAGTTAAAGACTACCATTTTCATAATTAAAAGCATTCAAGAACAGGGAGAGAACAGCTCTCATCCTGCTTCTGATGTGATGTGAAGCATTTCACACTCTTATTGTTTTTTCCTTTAACATCAAGAAATGTGTCTGGCTCCTTACTCTATGTTCAAACATTGGCAGGAAATCAGGGGAAGGACACACACCAAGTCCAACTGGTTCACTCTCGTTTTCCAGAGTGAAGCACTGGGATAGGTAAACTAAGATTCACCTGATACAATCTTGCAACTCATGGTGATGGGCTGGAAGGATTTTCCTGGCGACTCTGCAGGGCTCGGACTCTGACCTTGAGGTACTATTTTACAGCTAGCTGCAATGGGTTGAAAAGCTGAATTTCCATGAGAGCCAAAGGCAACTTTCTGTGTGGCTAACTTGGTGGGAGTCCGTTCTATCGAAGATGGCAGGGAATAAAACGTGGCATGTCTTTCGGTTTCAGCATTCCCAGGGAATCCTGATTAAAACAGGGAAAAGAAGAGAAATAGTTCTTAGGCTGAGACATCTAATTCCTTACTGTGCTTCTCTACACAAACAAAACTCAGGTATGACAAACACGCTCTCAAAGGAAGGAAGGAAAAGCAACTGGTGGGCAGCTGAACAGGGAGAAAGTGGGGTGAGGGGTTCCTCCTGCGCAAGCCTATTAGATTCGTCTCTGAACAGAATCAAACGCTACCGTCCCTGCTCAGCTGTGGCAGGGGATCCGCCACTTCTTACGCATTTCCTTCCATCAACCAAAAGCTGCTGGTAGTGCCGAGTGTCCTCGGTTAGGGCTCAGGCTGGATCTCCCCCGCAGAGAATCTCGCAGTGCGTTTTTTGGAGTAAGAGCACGAGGAGACCACCCTACTGCCTTCTGACCTGGGTTAAGGAATCCATCTTACTGGATGCAGGAGGAGATCAATTGACTTGGAGCTGACGAGAAAAGCTGCTGCCTGGCAGCAGTGTAAGAAAGAGGCAGGTTTACTTCCTTCCTGTTTGCTGTAGCAATGCTCACTTACAGGTGCTGCATATCTCCCTGTTTTAATAAAAGCCTGTGCATTTAAAATTGGATTGCATTTCTGCTTTCTTGGCCACTAGAAAAAAACCACACTTGAACGGCGGACGTTCTTCTTGCTGAGCCAGGACACCACCAGCGGCACCACAGCACCTACCCGAAAGTGCACAGTGCAAGATGCCAGCTTGAAGCCGTTCCTTGAACACAGGAGTGTCAGGATAAGCCAAGAAAGGCATCAGACCATGTTGCATGCAACCCTATTTTGAAATACAAAGTTGCTGTCTCCAGTAAGTTTCTCACACTAAAATGTGCAAGCCACAATAGACATCCGTGTTTCTCAGCCCAGTTAACCAAGGTCTGTCACGTAAGCTTGACGCCGTGTATTTCAGAAAACAAAGCTAAACGTTAACAGAGGCACAGTTTTCACACAAACTAAGAATCATAACAGTGTGCCCAAGGGGCCAGCACTAGCTTGTTCCAGACAATTCAAATGCTCTTAAGGCATCAACTGCTGCCCCATGCAACGGGCGCTTACAGGGGAAGGCGAGAGTGAGGCCACGACATGCACAGAGACCATCCCTTGGATAGACACACACTACATCTTCTTCACTCTCTAGCTTCAACACCACAGCGATGTCGCCATTTTTGTTCCTCTCCCAGTCAACCCAGGTTAGCCACCAATGTACAAAACTGAACACACCACTAGACCAATTCCTTAAATGGATACACAGTCCCCAAAACATTCAGAAACCTGAAAAACCCTCTGAAAACAGACTGCCAAGAACTAAACCACAAGTGCTATTCAACAACCTTTTTTCCAACTGCATCTGCTGCATAAGGCTCCATATTCAGTATATTCAGCGCAAGAGAGCCTGCTCAACAAACTTCAGATTAAAAAAAAGCCCCCAAAAACCACACACCAAACTCAAATAAACTGTAACGATTTCTGAATTACATTTCAGAGTTCATTGAGGAAACGATCATCTGGGATGAGCAAGGAGCAGGTAGCACTGGCAACCTTCAAGGCACAGGAGCATTTAAGAGGAGGGATCCAGAAGAGCTGAAGTTTCAAGAACTCGAATTCCACCAACACCCATTCGCTTTACCTTTGTCCACAGAAGCATCCGGGCTGGAGTCCCGCAACTGTTTAATTGGCGAAGAAGCTTTGACTGGTGCTGGGATACTCAACGGCAGAGGTAAAGACGTAGGGACGTCGGAAAGGTCAGACTCTGAGGACTGGGAGAAGAGATACTCCTCGCCAAGGGAATGCCTATGTAGCTCCACATCCACTACCTTCCAGAACAGGAGAAAGGGCGACATTAATATTTGGTATCTAAGATACAAAAACTGAAAACAACTATGCTTTTCCTTTTTATTTTAATGCCTCGAAACCCCTCCCTCTCCTCCTCCCGTCTCCACGTAACACTTCCATTCGTTTCAGGGAGCCTTCCCAGAGGTCCAGCAGCACCTGAGCCAAGACAAAAACCTTGCAACGTTTAACCCCCATGGTAAAATCGCACATCTCTCGGTCCGTGGGGAACTCCGACCAGTGAACACGGGAAGGAACACAGAGCCCAGCTCCAAGCACCCCACTACGGACAGGACCGCATACCCCCTCAGGGACAGGCACAAAACTGCAGCTTGCCTTTTTCGATAAGGCCTGGAGAAACACACCACATTATCTACTCTTCAAAAGTGTTCTTTAATCACAGGAGACAATCTCACATTAATGTTTTCGCCACAGACTGAAAAGTTGGAAGTAATGCAATTTCACTACAAAAATTTCCATTCACTACAGTACAACAAGGGGAAAACCATACAAAAAAACTTTAGGGATATAGCAAACATCGCGTTATTAATCCATTTATTTTATTTCAAGAGTTCATCTTCCATGAAGATACTGAATTTTGGAAGATGCAGAAACTTAGAAGTACTTACTGCACTGCCAAATTTCAGCACGACAGTTGGGTGATCATTTTAATTTAAATTATTTATGTATGAGATCTGCAGCACATCAGAATGCAAATCAAGGCATTTAGTATCAGAAGCTTCACACAGAAACCAAAATTACAACTGTACTACAAGTTCAGTTCTTTATGAAATTAAGAGCTGGAAAGAGTCTCCCCTGAACCAGAAAGGGGAAAAAAATGACTGTTGTCATGAATAGCGACAAGGTGTCATAATCATTTCTTCGAACAAGAAAGCAAAATCCACATTCCAGAAACTGTGAAATCAAACAGGCCTGACTCTGTGCTTAGTCCCATGTATCTTTTTAAATATCCTTGAGGGAATCAAAGTACAGCATCCATCCCACAACCCACTGACTCACCGTTTCTGCGCCGAGTGTCTGCAGGCCTGTGTAGGTCCTGTCCAACTGGGTGAAACAATACAATATATTTATATTAAGCAGGGCAAAGCAATATATTGGATAGAATTTACAACACAATTTATTTGAAAGGAGTCAAAACTATGTAAGGTGAGCAGCAGTGCATCCAGTTTTAGGGGGCCACAGGGTCAGAAATCTGCGTGCTCTGTTAAGTACCCTCTCTCCTGCAGAAAAGCCAACCACGATCCAAAGCCCACACTAAAGTGGAAAGGAGCAAAAAAACTGAAGGAAATGAGATCGCTGGGGAATTTATATTTCAGTCTAAGAAGAGTCTTCGAGGAGTGTTCTCTTCCATTCCTGATGTCAATATAAGGAGATAATAATGAGAAAAAACTCAAGAGATTTAAACTGACCAGCACGAAGGCTACGTTTACACTATGATTTCTCGTTAAATAACTGTTCACACTAAGCATCAGCTGTCCGAGAATCCCAGAGGCATCTATTAAGACACCTCTAGAGAGATGATGGGTTTGACAGGCCCGCAGTGCCCCGGAGCTCGGGGCAGACAGGCCGCCAGCCACGCAGCAGGGCTCAGCTCACTCACATCACCTCACAGCAGCCGCAGGCTCAGCATGCAAACAGCAAAGATTTGCTGATTTGAGTTCTCGTGTGCCACAGACTGGCTCGGTTTTCTTCTCTTGGCTGGGCTTCCTTCGCAGCACAACATCCTTCACGCTGTCACTGATTTCTCCCCAGGTTGTACCTCTCCAAATGTATTTTACCCATCATCTGCATTCAATGGCCCTAGGTTCCAGGGGAACATTTCCAGCCTCTCTACTGTCTGTATTTGGGCTTGCAACGAGGTAGCCGCATTAGCAGGAAATTCATTAATGCAGGCAGGGTTTAAAGAAAACTAATCTTGCTGCTCAAAGAAACAGGAAACTAAACCAGCTGAGGACTTACTGCCACTAATGCTAGGGACTACTAATCGAAAGCAAAACGAGAGCAATGGCCTAGTTTTGCAGGACTGTTGCATACTGTAAATCCTACTGAGTGTCACGGGACAGGTGAAGGAGTTGAAAAAGGCGGCTCTCCAAAAGGAAGAAGGCACCTATGGGGAACGTCAGCCCCTCCCTGCCCACTCTACCAGCAGAGCTAACCTCCAGCTCATACGTGCACCTGCTGAAGGTACAGAACAGATACAGTGGGCAGGCACTTTACCAACAGAAAGACGGCCCTGCAGCACCCTGTCCAGTGAAAGCCAGTGAGAGTACGATAAACATCTCAAACCGTAGGGAAGCAACACATAAATGCCCTGCTGCTTGCAGCTGCTGTGAGGCTGGGTTCCTCGGCTACAGCATCACCTCCAATACTGCCACGGAAAATGACTTTCCTGGATCTTTTCTGATTCTCCAGCTCAACTGTTTGTGAGTGAAGCCTCTTCTAGATTACGCAGGAGAGCTCATTTAACCGCCTGTCTCTCAGATTTGTCCAAATACCTTCAAGTTGTGGATGATATCGATCCTCTTGTTCTGGCTATCCTTGAAGTGTATCTGGACCCTCACAGGGAATTCTCCCCAGCCTCTCCTGGTCAGGTGAAATGGAGGTTCTCTGGAAACAGACATTGGTTCCCATTTTGGATGCAAAAGCGGTACAGCTTTCACCTACCTCTTTTTCAGAAAGCCAAAGGCTGCTTTTCTAGCTGACAACTACAGCCATCTTCAGGCCTGCTATTCACCAGAGAGAGTGCAATCACATAAATGAGAGTTTTATGGGTTTGGACAGCCAAAAACATATTTTTACTTTGCATGAGGGGACAGAGAAGAAAATGGTAAAACACTGTTGGATGAGACAACACGAGAAACAAGGATCATTTAAAAAAGGCTGTGTAATGCCAAGTGAAAAATACTTGTTTCAAAAACCCCAAGGCAGCTCCTAGGACACAGCCGCAAGGTGAGTTTTCAGTGCAATATTTTGTAATCTCTTTCTGCTGTTCCCCATCTAGTAGCAAGAAGGCACACGCTTCATGTAACGCCCAAGAGAACAACATACAGACAACACGGAAAAGTTAACTCAATAACTGTCATTCTGGGAGCTGAAAAAGAAGGGCATATTCATCCCTAACGCTTATCGTTACTTGGTTTGTATTTCAGCTTGTTACTGTAAACCCCAAATGCAATTTTGGAATGAAACATAGCACAAGAGGTTTAAAGGCTATTTTCAGTCCAGAACATTAATGTTCATTACAATGACTGGGACTGTGCAACAAGAAGAAAACACTTAACTATAGGGGATTAAAGCAGAAGACAAGCAGCACTGACATCAGATACTGGAAACTGAGAAAGGCACAAAAAGACAGCAGTCAAGTGTAATTTAGTATGTTATACAAGAAACAAAGGAGTTTGCCTTCAGCCTGCTCAGGGCTGCCTTCTCAGAAACATCAGTGAGCCTTACCAACATTTCTTATCTCAGATAAGTCTTTCTGGAGTTGCCTCTCAGTCAGTTTAATCTTGCCAGAATTAAGTCGCCATTCTGTACCTAGGCAGTCTCCCCACCCTCCTCCACGAGGCAGCTGAACATCCCATGGAGAATAATTCCTCTGGGAAGACACAACTAGTTTGAAGGCACACTCCCACCATCTTGTCCAAAGGAGCAAGGATGAAAGATGGACAGGGCACTTCCCTGCAGCAGTCAAGAGAGAACTGAGCTCGCTCATGAGGGGCACAGCTTGGAAGACAGGTCTGGGAGTGAATGGAGAAGCCGCCCTGTTTCTGTAGCACCAACACCACTGCACTGACCCGAAATACCTTGAAGCATCAAGCCAAACGCCACGGATCTCACTACAGTAGAGAAATACTTGGGGGAGGGATATAGTGCCTTGCCCAAAGGCACATGTGTCACTAAAGCTATGGGCAAAACAGCTTCCTGAGACTCCTTTCTGTTCCACACTGGACTGGATGGGAGATAGAAAACGTCTCTTTCAGCAACCACAGTCTAACCTGCACAGCAGACAGTGCAACACATACAGGAGATGCACAAACTCACAGGAAGAACATGAAATGCAAAAATGGAATGATTTTTCTCAGTAGGAATTCCAAAAGAAAAAACAAAACAAAACTGCTTGGCACATTTTCTACACAAAACATTTTTTTTTTTTCTCTATTATTTTGGAGTAAGTCAAGCCAAGCCAGAGGTTAAAGACAGACACGAAATGCTAAACCAGGAAAATAAGCTGCTAACTTTCTAAGAAACTTGGCACTGTAAGCCTGGCAAGCATAAAGACTAGAATAGCGACCGGAATAATTCCTTATTACCTCACTTCCACCAGGTCATTAGGTTTGTAACTGGGATGGAGGAAGAACCAAACTTTCTTGACAAAATGATTTATGCTGGGCTCTCTCCGAGAGCCTCGGACGTACACCATCCATTTATGGGTCGACTGATCATTTTCTTCTCTCTTATCAGGGGGAATGTACCTGGCAAAAAAAATAAAAACCAAACACAAGATAAAAATCCCAAATAGATAAATACCACAAAACGCATTTCAGGAAAGGTTATGCAGAAAAAAAAAAACCAACTGGGGGATGGTAAAAAGCCTAGGTGAACCTTGCACCCTGTACAGTTCTGCTTGTTACTGCTTACTCCAACAGCTCATCCAGAAACAGATACAGGTCCCGTAACCGACTCTATGCTTCCAACACATTTCCTCTACTTCAGTGCACAACGGCCAGACGAAATTCATCCATCTAAACACTGGCTTCTTAATTAGAAAGGCTTAATTTTAGCATTCTACAGCTGTCAAATCGCTTTCCTCATCTTTGCTGAGACACCAGGAAGCAAAACCACACCAGAACACAACATCATCCACTCTGCTACCAAAAATACAAAAAATAACCATTCTTCTTACAAATTTTTAAGAAGCTTCAACACTTGGTTGAAGTAAACACTTGGTTCTGGGTCTAGGCTTAGGTAGATTTTCAACACACAACTCTAACACCGTAAGCCTCGTCAGCAAATGTTTACTACTTTCTATGCAAGAGGAAAAAACTGACTTGAGTAGTGCAAGGGTGGAGCGTTAAAACTTGGACTTGCCCATAGTCTCCTACAATGAATGCCTTTCTTCTAATTTCCTCAAAGTTCAAAAGATATGTATATTTACTTAATTTTTTTGGGGAAAAAAAAAAAAGATAAATAAAAGCTGTACAAATGAATTTCTTCAGACCATGTTGGACTTTCACAATTTTCCTCATTCTGGAGGTCTGGGTGTTTTGGGTTTATTTAAAAACATCATGTTGTCCCTATGGACATACTGAATTAGCCATTAAGACAACCTGCTTTGTCCCAAACTTGGGATTTCTAACTGATCAGAAAAGGCTGAAGACTCCCCTTGAGAGAAACTGATCTCAAAATTTCCATACATATATATATATATACACACACACACATATATATAAATACAACAACTACTAAAACACCTGTTCCTCCCACAAAAAAACGCCTCATGCAGGTACTCAAGGAGGGCAGCCTTGGGCAGCGTGATTATTTGAGGGCAATACCTCATATTGTGACAGCCTGGCAATTTTATTTGTCTCCTAATTTTAATCTCCTGTTCCATCTAACTCTGCAACAAACTACCACCCCCCAGACTCTGGATACTAACTTGGAGACGTTGCCAACCACGATCGTTTTCTTCACATAAAGCCGTGAAGTTTCATCGTTTGACAGTCCGGCATTTCGTTGTCCTGGTTTTTGAGAGCTTGAAACACCCGAACTGTCCTGAGGGTAGGGGAAGACAAAAAAAGGCAAACAAAAAATCCAAACATTCCTCTTAAACATAATTTTGTTTGGTGCTAGAGAAGTACGGTGTTGTTAAAAAAAGTAAACCTGCATCGTTAAATGAGAGACCAACAATGAATCATCTCTAAAAATACTTAAATTGCTATCTAGGCACGTTTAAGCAACTCAGGCATGCAACAATGATACACTACCTAGCCCAGTGCACACCGCATGGGGTAACTGAGCAGACATTATGCGACATACCATGGATCTGAGCCATGGTTTCAGCTGGGGTTTCAAACGCACTGCTACTGCACTGTCGAAAAAAATTAAGCACTGCCAGAGTGGCATCGTGTTGGTCACGAATCAGAAACAAAGCTAAGCCTCCCACGAGTGGCTTCTGAAAATCTAAGTCTTCCTCGTTCCCAGGCTCTGCTGCTTTGAGAGACTCCAGCGTTGCTTCACGGTGAAGAATCTAGGCTGGGCTTGGGACAAGAATTCTGCTCCAACTCAACATGGAGAGCAGCCAGCCACACCATGTCACTGACATCCAGGTAAGCGTACAAACCCCCCGCAGCACTTGGGCATCATAAATCCAGCCTCAGCAACCTTCTAACACAACCTCAGCTATGAGGCAGTAGCCAAAACTCCCCGGTAGAACGCTGACGTGCCTGCCCACAGTGCCAACGAAGGCTGCGCTGTCGTTTGCACGGGAATGAGAGGCTTTTCTGCGACTCTGCTGGGTAAGCTGGCTGTCCAGAGAGGAAGGCACCGATATCCTCTCATCAACAACACAGCTGGTACTCCACCAAGTGCCGATCAGACGAAGGCCAGCGTGGGGAGCAGCAGATTAGGATGGTTAGGGGACTGGAGCATCTCCCCTACGAGGAGAGGTTGAGGGAACTGGGCTTGTTCAGCCTGAAGAAGAGAAGGCTGCGAGGGGACCTTATAAATGCCTACAAATATCTGAAGGGTGGGTGTC
>Ga0065711_1006989_pt1 | contig 28753 bp, 15 predicted proteins | sample Hoacrofraction12_FD_59098 | JGI IMG/M metagenome (GOLD analysis project Ga0065711, IMG submission 59098) | Hoatzin crop microbial communities from Cojedes, Venezuela - Epithelial fraction 12 v2 (version 2) | ecosystem: Host-associated > Birds > Digestive system > Esophagus > Crop | place... | reverse complement strand
GGGCCGACCCGCCGGCGGGGTTGCCCCGCTCGTCCGATGGCACCGACCCGCCGCCGCCACAACAACCACCACCAAAAACCCGGAGGGAAAGGAGGAAGCTCCGCGGTGCCGCCTCGCCTCTCCTCCTCCCCTCCCGGTACCGGAGGCGAATGTAGGAGGCTCGGGGTGCGTTCGGAGGGAGCCAGGGGGGCACAGCCCCGCTCCCCCCCGCCTCTCCTGGTGCCCGGAGCGGAGAGGTGCCGCGGGGGAGCGGTGCGGCCGCTTCCCGCCTCTCTCCGGGCCGCGGAAGGTGTTTTGGCAGAGTCGCGGGTACCTTTCCCGGAGGGGGCGGTTAGTAAAGCTGTAGTACCCGTCGGGAGGGTGCGCGGCCGTGCGCGGCGGCCGGAGCCGCGGCTGGGCTGAGCCGTGCGGGGTGCGGGCCCGCAGCGGGGCTGAAGCCCGGTGGCGGCGCGGTGCTGCCCGCATCGCCCGTTGGCGGGGGGCCGGGCTGGGGATGGAGCGCGGGGTCAGCCGCGGGCACCGGGGTAGTGCTGGCGGTCCGCACCTCCCGTAACTGAGGCGGGACTGCGGGAGCACGCGTTTTACTCCATCCCGCACGCGTGCGGGCGCGCTCGAGGCGGAGCGCTGGTGCTCGAGGGGCTGCGGTTGTGTGCGGTGTCACCGCTGCGGTGCCTGGTCTGGGGTTTTTGGACTATCAAAATAGAAATGAAGATGATTGTAGGAATTACCTTCAGGGCCTTAGTTTTCTGCCGTTTCTTGTTTGCGTGTTTGACTTTCTACTTATTGTTTTGTCTTTTTAGCTTCTAAACTGCGGGGTTTTTAAGTCGCTAGTCATGATTGGAGGCTTCTATTTATAAATATCAAAGGCTTAAACTAGGTGGTGGTCAAATTAAGTCACACGTATTTGCAGCCATATTTCAGGCATATGCTGCACGGTGATCTTGATATAATCCTGGCCTGGTTTTGGGAAAGATTTACTGCGTCCTCTGAATTTGTTATTACACTGTTGTGCATACATTTTAATTTTAGCAGCACTCTTATCCTCTTAATTCCTGTTGAATGATTTGGGTTTGACTGTTTTGGTTGCCTATGTAATTATTCTTTGCTCTGGATGAGTAAAATGGGAGATTATTTTAGTAATTTGAAGCTGGATTCCTTTTAATTTAGGCCAATGTTTGTCAGCTGTCAGGATTTCTGTATGTGTGGCAAGGCAAAACGTGTACATCGGGCAAAACTAATTTTATGTATAATCTTGTAACACAGAAAGACGATGCCAGACAAAGCTCTCCCTGTGTCCGCAGCCTTCCTTTGAGGAATACCGAGGAATCCTCAAAGAGGATGCTGCCCTCTGCCACATCCCTCTGTTCTGCTCTTTCTAGAAAGGTTAAACAATCCCCAACGTTTTTTCTTAGGGGTGATGGCAAGGGTAGGGTTGATAAACAGTGCAGATGGCGAATAGCTGCTGTTCCCGGTCTAGTTTTTCCTTTCCAGCGTGACATATCTGTAAGGCAGGAGGTGCTGGGAGGGGCGTTCCTTTGTTATGTTGACACTTAAATCGCACTGACGGGTGTATTCTCCTTCAGGAATTTTGTGTGATTGAAGGGATTCCTTCAGACGAGGAATATCTTCTCCAGCTGTCTTCCCGCACTCTGAGCCTACGTACAGGAGTTAATTGCTCGGAAGATCGCTGTGCGTGTGCCTTTTAGGAAGCCCTTGGATTGATTGTTACTTGGCTGTGGCTTTCTAGAAAAGAATGTTTCTGCTGAAGCGGGGGGTGTGTGGCAGTGTTGGCTTGTTGCCGCGCGAGCCGGCTGCTGCCGACCCCTGCACGGCACCCGCGGAGTGGGTGGATGTGTGTGCTTGCGTGTGCGCACGGTGCTCATGCGTGTTAATTGAATTAAGGCTGTCAAAGTATCTTCTGTGTGCTGTGGGTGGCGAGGGTCGTGTTTTGTGACCCCCCTCTTGGCAAGGCTGAGGAAGCCCTGCAGATCACCGAGCTCTCTTTCGGGAAGGGTTGGTGTGACGGTAAGAAAATAAAGCTGCACGAAGAGATCTCGGACGTTTCCAAAACACCGTCGTGAAGGTCCGGGGCGGGTGCTCCTCAGAAGGAGCCCTGTGTCTCCAGCCGCAGGTTCTCCTTCGCGTCCGGAGGAGGATGAGAACTGGTGTGCGTGGAGCCAGGGGAAGGCTGCGCTCGCCGACCGCGGCCCCGGGACCCCTCGCTCCGACACCCACCGTGCCCCTGCCCTCCCCGCCGGGAGGGTTTCGGGGGGCTGCGTGCCTTGCCGGGGTGCGGGGCAGTGACGTGTGCCCGCGGCCCTCTCACTCGGCTTGGCTGGCGGCGTTTCCCGCCCCAAGCGCTTCGAGGCTCATTGCTTTTTATTTTATTTTCCTTTGTGCGGCAGCTCTGTGGATGCTCTTTTAATTGAAGCGGGGCGTGCTTTCCTCCGTCGCTGTAATACCTTGTGCTGATTTTTGCTGTGTGCAGCTGCACCTCAGAGGAGGTGTTTCTGTCTCTTTTGCTGGTGGGTTTGTGTGCGTGTGAGGGAGGGCTGGGGAGGACACAGCAATGAAGATTAAACAGCCAGTTGTAACTAGATTGCAGAGATAAAAAGAACCCTTGTTTACATGAAAATTGTACCGGCTGACATAGTCCAGTCTGTTTGATACAGTAGACTCGCTGTGTTACAAAACATACTGGCATAAAATGTAACAGGTTGTACAGTGCGCAGGTAATGTTTGCGGTATTAGCCATTGACCTTAATTTGCTTGTTTTTTGCTGCCTTGCTTGGGCTTGACTGTGTTGTGAAATGCACCATAACGTACTATTAAATCTGGGCAGTCTCCAACACCAAATTCAGTTCAGTGAAGGCATTTTCAGTATAGCAAAACAATGGTCTCTGGATAAAAAGGGAATTTTAGTTACTAAGGATTTTTCTGTCATTAACCTCTGGGTAGTGGATATATTATTATGAAGTGCTTATAATTTTTTTTTTTAAAAAGTGATTTTATTCCACATAGTTAATTTGAGACTGTTTTAAGATCGTTGCAGTTTAAGAAGTACTTTATCTGTACTATCTACAAGAGAAATCCGTGAGAGAAGGGAGCCTATCACAGAGCCACAGACCTGCTGGTTAGCGCAGTGTGTTAAAGAGTGTGTTAGAGTGTGTTAAAGGGGCTGTGAATTGGTGTAGGTAAATACTAGGATGCATGGTCAAAGAACTTCTTAAAACAAGCTGGCATGCCTGTATGCTTAGTTCTTTTACTATTGTCTTACCGTTAAGGTGTACATGGAAAAAAAAAAAAAATGGGAAAGACTTGAGCATATTTGTTTGCTTTTTTGGATCTCTACTGAAGCGCAGTCTGTGTTCACAGACTGGATGTACATCAGACGCGAGTTTGCACGCCTGCCTTGCTTTTTGTTACAAAAAGTGCTGGAGAGTGTTTTTTGCCATAGGAAACTGTGTAGCTGTTTATTTTTTAGGACAGTTGGAAGTTTGCTGCTTGGCCGTTGGTGGGGCTGGGGTTTGCGGAGAGGAGCAGCCCTGGGGAGGCGAGCAGTGCTCCAGCCCGGCAGCTCATCTCCAGAAACGTGCGACCGGCGCTCGCAGTACGGTGGTTGTAGCTTGCCCTTACCTTTGCTAATCGTCTACGGGCTGCGGTGCCTTAAAATGCTTCATAATCTACGTATGGGCGAGAGCGATCGCGCGGGCGGCATTTCCATGGAGCCCCGGTGATCCCACAGACACTGTGTCCGGTTCAGGGGACCTGCCCAGCCTGTGGTCGGAGGCTGTTTTGTTATGCCTGCGTCCTAATTGTTCTTTCTGTTGGCGTTGTACAGACTGAAGGGACTGCGCACCAGTGCACATGGCCTTTCTGATACCTTATGCATTTGCATTATAATGGCTGCATAAATATTGCAGCACATCTCAGTGCGCGCTCTCGCTGCTTTGGCTGCTGGGGTTTAAAATAGGTTCTTTCTGTGGCATAGGTCTTGTTCGTGGTTACTGCTGCTTTGGAGAGGGGTTTGGAAGTGCGTCTTTATTAAGTAGTGAAGCCTGTTTGCGATGAGGTGCAGTTTTAACTTATCTGTGTTCTGGTCTCCCACTCCTTTCAGCCCACAGGTTGATACAGGCGCTTGGAGGAAAAAAAAAAAAATAAATCAAAGCTTGAGCAGTTTTTCACAAACTATTTCTAAACTCACTGTATTTGGGGTTGCAAAACATGTTTGCTTGAGACCTGCTTTTGCATTTCTTGCCAGAAATCCTGCGGATGTCTGTGGGAATATTTTATGCATCAGGGATGCAAAATATTGCGCCACCATTGTTTTGGTGCTGAAACATTCGGTGACTTACAACTAACTTTACCAGAAGCACCCCGAATTTCCTCGGAGAGTGTCGATACAGTGATGTGACTGAAAGCAGATAGTCTTTTTGGGAACTGGTGGCAGACTGCAATCGCCTATCTGTCAAAAGTTTGCTTTGCAGAGTTGTTGAACAGAAGAGCGATTAGTATCGCTTGACTCTTAGTGATTAGCAGATGCATAGAGACTTTTTAAAATCATCATAAAATGCCATCTTTTAAAGGTTTGAATTAATTTCTTGCAGCTACAGCCTTGTTATTAATGTATGGTGTCAAATTTTGGGAAGGGTAATATATAAAACTCTTGTTTATATTTTTTTGGCTAATCAGTTGTAATCCTAGAGTTTGCTCTGTCTTGCATGGTTTAGTTTGTGAAAACTGTAGCGAGAAAGGTATGTTTAAATCAAATGTTCTTTTTTTATATATATCTGATGTCAGTAGCTTGTCACTCGCACACGTATAATCTGTGTGATGATTGATGATTCACTTACACATGAAGTACTCTGGATAGTGCTGCAAACAACATACATATTACTATAATGCAGTATTTTTAACACTTATCCTGTTAAAAATTTGTGTCTACTAGAAGTTTAGAATAAATATAGTGATGGATATGAAAATACAAGGTTAAATAATACTAAGTGAAAGAATAATCTTGAAACCCTGAGACCCGAGAACCTTAATCTGTAATATATTTACACTTCTCGTGTGCTTGGATTTTAATTATCCATTAGCTATTATAGCTAACGTTGGTTTAGTGCCTCAAAGAATATGGCAAAACCACTTTAGGATTTGCTGTTGTATTTAGATCTATGTTTTTGGTGTTTCCATCCTAATAGGAGTTACTATTAAATAAGAAGTTGAGGAGGTGTTTCGTGACAGTTTGAGTGGTCAGAAGGATCCACTGGTCTGGCATTTTGTGTTGACTGGGAAGAAAAATAAAAACGTTTATTACTTTTATGAAGAAATACCTGGCTGGCAGCCAAAAAGACTGAGGCTCGATATTTATTTGTAGCCAAGGTGCAGCAATGATTGTGGGGAGCTGGACTGCTCTCTTTTCCTTTTCCTTTCTCTCGCCTGTGTCCCAGTCATCTAAATCTTGGCAAACAGGGGATTTTGCTCTCTCTTTGGCGTGAGGCTTCTCTCCTGTGACTGGCAGTAGTGGTAACCTGTGTAACTGTAGCACGTGAACTGTCCAGTCTTCTGTGTAATAAGATTTCTCACTGTTGTGTTTTTTTGGATGCTGAAAGTTAGGTTATAGTCTGTTTTGTAATATGCAGCATTTGTCGTGTTTATTGAAAATAGTCCTGGGAGGAAATACTCAAATTGTATCAAAATACTTAAAGCAAAAAAACCACACTTCTTCACTATTTTAACTGTTGCTTAGAATTTTTTTTTAAACAGAAGACAGCAATTCAGTATGTCACTGTAACTTAAAGCTTGTGTAGCAAATTTGTGGATAACAGGCTAAAGCTACACATGCAGTGCAGCTGCAGGTGTAAAGTGCTTTGTGCTGTTGAAGGGTTCAGGTTCTTAGCTTCAGTCTTATTTTTCGTTCATGTTATGCCTAATCCAGCAAAATACTGGAGATTATTCCATCCTCACTAAAAAAAGATAAAAAAATCCTATAGTCTCTCTCAGTGCCTCCCCTCAACTAAACAAAAAAACCCCCAAAATCAACTCTCAGCTGTCCAGGGCAAGGAAATAATTCATTAATCTTTATTCTTTTCATTAGGTGAACTGTTGTATTTCTGAAGTTGTGATGGCAGAATTTTGTGCTCTTTTCTATTCCTCTTCCCCCTCCTCCTCAAGTCAGCCGCTGCAGAAAAGCAGAACTGTGCGCTTCTTTTAATTCTAAGGGATAACCGTGCAGAGAGGAGTCGTCTTCAGATTTCCGTAAGTGCCAAGTCCTGTTTAGAAGCATTTGGTTACACGGAGTCACTGTGTGTAGCAGAGAGAAAATGACTTCACTGGCAAACTATATGGCTTCTGGAGGCATCAGGTGGCTTAATATGTAAACAAAAGTACACAGCAGTCAAAAATAGATCTTTATAAAAAGAAATAGTGCAAAAAAAGTGACCTCCTAAACAAGGAAGTGAAGGGCTACCAGAGAATCCATCTATGGAGTCCTGCAAAATGCTGATCGTGGCAGAATATGAAGGATTTATCATGAAAACTCATTTTGCTGTTGCTTCTGCCATAGCACTTAGAGTACATGACTTTTTAAGATGCTTCTTGTAGAGAAATGATTGTATAATCAAGGGGTTTAAAGGCAAGAAAAATCCTATAAAATTTGCAGAGTTTGCAGTGATTTTGCACAATTTTCTTACTGAAGGGATGGACGGATTAAATGAAGCCTCAGTTCAAATGTTCTTGTTAACATAGTAAATCTGTGACAGTTACTTTTCTAATAGATTTTAAAATCGAATGGCTATTGTACTATACTTGCAAAACCTAAAATATTTCTGATTAATGAGAATTTTATAATACTGGCAGTTACATGAGCTATATTGAATTTAAGATTCTAGACTATTTCTTTCCCTGAAAAGGGAAATTTATGTCAGTAAATAACATGAATTAATATACCTGGGCACTTGTCGTTGTGCAGCAGATTTTGTTGTGATAAGTTCTGCCAACACTTTTGAACTCTTGGACAGTGTGCAGATGATGGCAGATTTCAGGTTGTCATCATTGTTTTTTTCATGGTGTGCTACATGTTTGCTTTTTGGAATATTCAAACAATTGGTTGGCAGCTTTCTTGATAGCATATTGTGTGTGGCAGGCTCAGTTAGGAAGGAAACAAAAGTTTAAATATTATAGCCATGAGTTGTAATTCACATAATAAATACAACAACCTGGATTTCCACCCCCACCCTCCAACTTCATCCATAAATTTCTTTTCTGTTTTAGGTCATCACTGGGCCCACTTTTACAGGAGTGATTTCTCTTCTCTCTTCCCCATAAGTAGTCTTCAGATAAACGTTGGTGGTTATTTCTTGCATTTAAACTGTGTACTGTCTTGTCTTTCAAAAGTGGCTCTCTGCAATCCAGCCCTTTTGAGAAGCCCGAAGTTGCACCCAAGCAGGTATCGAGGTTTCAGTTCCGTGCTCTCGCTGTAGTATCATGTTTCCTCCTGCTAAACCGAGATGCTGTTTATTGAACCAATTAGCTTTTGGGTGCAAGCCAGAACTTTCTCCTGAAATCAGAATTAATGAATAAACAGATTGCCCTGGAAGGCTTGCTGTTCTCAGTGGGCAGTGGCCGTTAAGGTGTGATGAGGACGCGGTTCTTGTCCCACAGCCTCGGTGCCCGCGCGTCTCTGCGTCTGTCCTCGGTCCTGCCAGCATCAGTGGGGTCGACTTCTGAGTGTGGATCACGCGTTCACGTCGTGTATTTGATGGTATGTCTGTCTTGGAATGTTTTTGAAACCATTCCAGCTCTTCTGTAGCCAGCAGATGGGATGCATACGCCTTCATTAACAAGCAGTTAACTCCACTGCTACGACTGAATTTTCATCACGCTCCGGGTCTCTGACTTGGCTCTTTCTGTGTTCCAGCTCCCACTGTTTGTTCTGCTCTCTCCAAGAAGAAATCGGCACTAGCATTACATGCTCCTGCCCTCCTGTGGTAACCAAAACCTAAATGTTTTTCTCAGAATCAGGTTGTGTAAAAATAAAAGAGAAGAATAAGGAACTGTTTTTTCTCCTCTGGAGCAGCTGCTTGCATCTCTCAAGATGTACGTTTGCTTTTGGTGGAGTGTTCTGCTTCAAAAGCCCTGAGAAAATCAGAGTAATTTCTAAACTTGCCGTTATGGTATCGAAAAGGCCTTGTAGCCTTTTGTGGCTTTGAATTAACCTGCTGGCCTGTTTACGTGGTACGGACTATCCCTTTTGCGTTAGAGAAACTAAGGCACAGGCGTTGCAGGGAAGGTTTCCAAGAGCAGCAAAAGCAGTGGGAGTGCTCTGCCTTCCCTGCCGTGGGCCGGTGGGAGCTGGCACCCCGTCCCCCGCACACCCGGTGAGCCCCCCAGCCGGGGACCCACGCCGGGCCCCCCACAAGGAAGGAGCGGAGGTGGATCCCAACCCCAAACTCCTTGCTCCCGCCAGACCGGCGAAAGGCGGAGCAAGGCAAACGGGTGCCAAACGGTTCCTGCCGTGAAATTTTTGTGGGTAATGAAAGCCGCGGAGAGTAGCGTGTTAGATCTTTGGACATGCGGCGTGGTAACAAGTAGTCGTGTTGCCTGGAAGGGTCCCGAAGTGGTTGTAGTCTGTGTGTGACCTCCGTTTCTCTAATGATCTCTGTATCAATAATACTAAAAGAAAGCTGCTCTCATCTTCCTCTCAAAGCTAACGGTGTATAGAAACTGTGTATAGTATGGCTTCAGTCTCCTGAGGCAAATGTTCATGTGTTATTCTCAACATGTAAAGTCTTGGAACGGGAAATCTGTGTTTGTCACAGCTTTCACTCCTGTGACTTCCAGTGTCTACGGAAACTGTTTTTTTTTCGCATAGACCTGCTTCATGTGAGCAGGGAGACTTTCACAGTTTGCGCACCGTTGATTCTCTGGGCCAGCTTGTTGGCTGTCTTTCAAAAAGATTTAACATACACTGATCAGTTGTATACCGTGGTAATCCAAAAGTGTGCTTTAGAGCTGCTTCTACTGTTTTTTCCCCTTGTTTTGTGCTTTGTACAATGTAACTTTTGGTCCCTCATCATCTTTGAAGCCACTGAATTAATAATGAAAATACGTTGCGCTCAGTTCCGACAAAAAGAAACGCTCCAGAATAAGATTCTGTAATCTTTGCTGTAAATTTCTCTTTTTGTGGCACAGGAACAAGTTAATACAAGGCAGAAGGGTGTGTAGAGCGTGAAAGCTACTCATTGCTACTGCTTGTCTGTGTTCCCTTACTCCGGAGTAACGCGAGGTGTGCTGCCTGTGTTCCTCTGAACCAGGAGTGTGCGTGCGCTTTCTGCAAGTATCTGGTCTGCTTCGACCGCTGAGTTACTCTGTTTGCAAGTCTACCTACAGGTAGAAAGTTTTCAAATAAAGGTAGAGGGGGAGAGCCTGGAAGGGTTGCATGCTCAAAATGCTGCCGATAGTTATATAATGATTTTTCTAGAGAGAAATCTAATAATGATTTGAGCTTTTCTCATGCACTTTTTCAACAGTAAAGCAGTGACTTGTTTGCCGTGTTTGGAGATGATGAGCAAAGGGTGATGAGCTGCGGAGTTCTGCATGGGTTGTGTGTGGCTATAAAAGCTCATGGACTGAATTTCAAGTTGTCTGTTGAAGTGCAGAGTGTAAAATAACTGCTCAGACCCTTGTCTCCCTGTGCAGAGTCAGTTTTCCTTCCTCGCTAAGCAGCTTCCTCAAGCAGCAGAGTTCAAGATGGGCCACAGCCTTGGATATCTATTTTAATTATGATTTTTATATAAATTCAGTGTTGTATAATGTGGTTTATGAACTAAATGGAAGACTAAGGACTAGTTAACGAGTTTGTTTGTGGGGTTGTACCTTGATGGCTCTTCCATGCGTACTGCAGGTGTGTGTGTGTGTGTGTATTCATCCAGTACAAACGCGTCCTGCTTGTCAGTTACCAACAGTAAATGGGCAGAACTTGGTCAATGCTGGAAATGTTTTGCCCAGTTTTTGACCACTTTTCAGGGGGGTGATCTAATACGAGGTTTACGTCGATCCATTGTGCAGGTGGTAATTCCACAACTCCACCATTTAGGATTCATTTGGATTCTGATTTTCCTTGCTGCCAAAACTCTTTAATGACCAGGTAGCCAGTGCTGTAAGGTCTGCTATCGATCAGATTGGGGGGGGCTGGTTGTATGGGCCCTTTTCTGCATCTGACGTGGCCGTGGGCACTTTACATCTCAGCATATCGTTTTGTTTTGATTATTATCAATACACAGCTTTTAGCGGTGCCTAGTGCTTGCAGCCTGGTATAAGTAAAATATCCCAGCTTGAAAAGCAGTGACAAAGTGAAATGAGCTTTTCTGATATGGAAGCTTAAATGTGATCACAGAGCAGACTAATTAGCCAGTGCAAGAGATTTGGTTCTGGTACGTCAAGCTTTTTGTTTGCCCGTAAAGTTCGCTTTTCGGCGTGAGGTGTTCTGATATGCTGGCACTGTTGTAATTGTACCATGATAAGTGAGGTATAGATACCTATTAAAAAAAAAAAGGGGGATGGGGATTACTTTGCATGGTTTGTGAAGTTCACCAAATTCACTTGTGGATCACTCCCAGCTTTATTTTGATACTTCTGACCGCACGTAGTGATTCTTGAAGAAGTGATGAGGCTTTTATGCAAGTCTTAAGATTTGAAACAATGTCTAAAGATAATAAATAACAAACTGAGAGCTCCTGATGGTAATATAGGTGAGGAAGAAATTTTAACTGCAGCAGATGGTATTTTTTTCAGCTCAGTTCAGGTTTGCTGTTTTATTTCTCTTTTATTTTTTATATATTTCAAGTAAGACTTCAAGATGTAAGCATGCTCATTGTAATGGTCTTGCTTTCTAGAAATACCTGATTTCCCTCCTGCCCTGTGTTTAGGGGAGTTATTTTCTTTGGGCTTGATGTATCCCTTGAGCGGTATGCTCTTCATTCAGTGTCTGAAAAACTGTTTAAAAGGAAAATCCAGGAGATGCTGGGCTGGTGTTGGGATATGGCTGTAGCTTCTACTTCTTGTTAAAGTGTTTGTGTTAGTTTTCCTAAGAAGACAATTTAGTTACTAGATTCTTAATAGTTAAGTTTTAGTGAAGGCACAGATTTTAATGGCTCAAAAAACCCATGTAACCAGCCACGATCGTATTTTCTTGCACTAGGTTGGTGGTTATTTTGTTTTTTTTAATGTTTTTCTTGAGGTACCTGTGGTGAACAGCTGGTCTTCCTACCGTAGTTTCTTTAGTGGAAAGATTCAGGTGTCCTCTGTTGGCTTTGTGCTTTCTTGTTGAGTGTACGGACATGCACAAAATTTTGAATCTTCTCGTAAAAGAGAAAAGCACTGTGTCACCTGAAATAGTAAAATTTTACATTCTTTAGCACTACACTAAATACTGGTTTTGTTGGAAAGTACTCTTAATTTCACTGCTAATTGCGTTTCTGGGTGGTTTTTTTTTTGTTTGTTTGGGTTTTTTTCTCGAGAGTTGCTCCCTAGTTCTGTGCGTGTGTTTGGGAGCTGTTTATTGGTGTATGAATACAGATCCCCAAAACAGTGATCAAATGCAAGTACTATTTGCAGTTATTTCTGATCCCAGAGGGGAAACCCAAGTAGGTGGAGCCTGTAGGGATCTTCTTTTGCCCGAGGGGTCCGTGGCAGTTCCAGTTTCACAGTGTGCTGGATTGGCAGCAGTATTTAAATTTGTTGCTGATAGCTGATAACTGAATTCCAAATTCGGAGAAAGATCAAACTCTAGTTAACTGATGCTTTTCTTTTTCATAGATGCTGGGTTTTCTTTTTGCTGAGCTAACGTAGTGTGGAGAATGAAACAGCTGTTTCCTTCTTGCTTTTTCTGGTCCCTCCCAGACACTGGAAATACTGCATTTGTGGTGCCATATGCAGATAGCCAAAGTCTGATTTATGGTTGCATGAACTCTGTAAGGCTTGTTCTTAAACAGAACCCCAAGCCTTTTAAGCTTAGTTCTGAAATGGATGGTTTTTTGGTTTTGTTTCTGCTGAAGTTATGTTTATGGATATCTTGCATTTTTTTGTCTTGCTCTCATTCACGTGGAAAAGTATCATGTACTAAGTGGTGAGTGTTAGTAGGTTCAGTTGCATCCTAGAGATTTTTGTTTCTATTTAACATTCAGGCTTTTGCATCTCTATTAGCAGCTTCACGTATTGTACATGCAAGCATGGATGTTCCGCTGGAGCGTGCAGGGCAGCACAGCCTGGTAGCAGTCCGCAGGCCAGAACTGCCTCGCAGGGCAACGGTCAGCTTCCTTCTCTGAAGGAGGGGTGGAAGGGCTGTTTGGGCAACAAAGACTTCAAGCACTGAACTTCTTAGATAACACTTTGTAGCCGCACCTGGACATACTAGTGCCATGGCCAAGGGGTGGAGGAGATAGGCAATCTTCTAGCAGATTCCTACGGAATTAGGGTGTGATTGTAAATAGAAGAGAGGAAGTGGACCCACAGAAGCATCCCTTGAAGATACCACATTCTGCTGGGGAGAGATGAAGAGCTCTTGAGTTAAAATGAGAGTTTTTAAATAAATGCTAGAAGTAGGAAAGAGATGGTACTGCATAAGATCAAGTATGCTGAACGTGGCCTGCAGTAATGAGCCTGACTATAGCAGGGATCATCTGGCCTGGATTTAGTGGTAATGATATTTGCCCTGTAAAAGAAGTTAAAGGTTGGTCGTGAGGGAAGTGAGCAGTGAAATAGTATTATCTGCACAGCTCTGACATGAGGAATTTAGGTGTTAGAGGATGGCACACAATGTGTCAAACAACAGAGGCTGTGATTAAAACCTCTTTCTCTCAGTCATGCTTCCCACTGGTAGTCTTCACAACCATGGATCAAATTTAGCTTAGCAAGCACGAATCATTTTAAATTAAAATTTCCTTGTTTGCATCATGTCTGAATTTGATCCCCATAGGATGCTGATTTAATATAAAGTGATTTTGTGTGTATCTTCATTTTTAAAAAGAGGAATTTAAAATACACGTTTATAGCATTCAGTTATACTTGAATACTAAGCCAATACTGACAATCATCAGACCAGTTATGTTACTTGCTGTCCATGTAAGAATTAGGGAAGCGTTTGGTTTGGTAGGAATTTGTGATACAGACAAGCGATGTTCCGCTCTTCAGGTTGCAGCTTCTTCTCCACCTTCTGTTTGAATAATTATTGTCAGAGAATGGAAGAAGGGGAGGAAGGAGGAATCGTGGGGGAGAGAAGCTGTCCCCATTTGTACAACCTCATGTCCAAGAACCACAGGAGCCGGAGGCTGGTAGGGCGGAGAAGGTTGCATCAGAAACATGCTAATCCTCCAGCCCCGCGCAGGAGTAAAAGACGGTGTAATTTGTCTGTTTCTTGCCTTGCAGCAAAGGGAGGGATGGAGAAAGGCTTGGGATGGGACGGAGGAATACAACACTGGCATGTTCTGCCTTGCTGCAAAGGGAGCATGTGCTGAGAAGGTGGTGTTGGCTGTACTCCCGTCGCAGGGGACAGACCAGTTTAGGTCCTGCTCCCCACGCCTTCTCTGGTTCTGCTGTCCCGCCTGCCTGCCCGCTACTGCGCTCTGGTCGCTGTTCCTGTACCTTGTCACACTTACAGTTCCTTGCAGTCCGCACCCAGTACTCCTGCTCTCACTTCACGTAGATGCTGGTGGTCGTCATCTGTCTTCTACCTGTGCCTGTGGTCACGCTCCCTTTGTGGTGCTTTCTGTGTCCCTTGGGAACTGTCATTCTGTTTTTTGATTCCCTTCCCACTATTCTGGGAATGGTTGAGTTAAAGAGGAACAAATGTGTAGCAAGTATTTGTTAAAATTAGTTAATCAACATCCGTGTTAAACTCACTCTTATTTATTTTTAGAGGTTCTGGTACCTCTCCAGTGTTTTAGTTTCTTCTTTTTCTTTCTGTTCAGGAGCTCTTTCCTCACTCCTGCAGATATTTTCCCTGTATCCTCACAGTGTTCATATATAAATATAGTACCCTGATTTGGAACATATTGTTCTGGTGCATATTGTCATACTAAAATTTGTTCACTCCTTCTAGTTGATTTGTGAGTCTGTATGCCTTTTCTGAGTGCTTTCTGCATATATCTGATACTTTTTGGATTACACTTATTTTGAAAAGGGTCTATTCTCTTTTAATCTGGATTACTTCAACCTGTACTACTTATGTGAGTGTCACTGAGGTGGTTGCCATACCCATCTTCTGTCCTGTGCATCAGAGCGAAAACCCAGGCTCCGTCACTTTGGCGAGCTGTGGGGTACAGGGATGCTCTGCGAGGAGCTGAGGGCGGTCCTCACCTCGGAGCGAGTGGCAGCTGCGGGCAATCCGAACGCGGTGAATCACCTGGTCTCAGCTTGCACCGTCTGGTGCAATCCTCTGCTCCGTTTATTTAATACGTACAGGTTTTGCAAGGTACCAGTGTCTGGAGACCAGCAGGTCTGGTGAGGCACTGTGTTGTGCCTGAGCCAGTGTGAAGGTTGCGTTTTTCTTAGTCATTGTCTTATGATAACTTTTAAATGTTCACAAACAGATCAGATGATTCCTTGCTGAGTTACTTAGACACTTATAAATGACATCTGTTTTTTTTCTAAAACGAAGGGCAATAAGGTGCAAGAATGTTTTTTGTTATAAACAGGGAGACAGTACAGTTTGTTTGTTTGTTTTGCTCGGATAGTGGTATGAACTTTCATGTAGCTCTAAGCTAGCCTGCTTTGTCATCAGTTTTTTTCAGATTTCTATTATCTTGTTTAATTTATTAGAAAGTGATGAGCTAAAAGGCTTATTATTGCATCATATTTGTACAGTGTTGTTTACTTCAGTTTATGTGTCTAAATTTTTTCCGTTACTTTTTTCAGATTAACATTGCTGCTACTTTCTACTTTTACAATACACAAGGCTTTCAAGCGTGCTAAAGAGTGTATCATCCATTTGGTTTTTGGCGAGCAGAAATCATGTTTTTCGCTATTTCTAGTGAAAATGTCATTGAAGACCTTTTGTTTTTCTAGAAAAAAAGGATGCCTCATCTGAACAGATTTTGAAGAATCTGCTTGGAAGGGATCATAGTGGTTTTCTTTTTTTTCTTTGCCTTTTGAAGGAAAACACCTCATTCCCATGCAGATACTCAGTTTATCATGCATTTTCCAGAATTGTTAGTGTATGTGAAATAATCTTTTAATCAGGCTCCTAGTCATGAGCTGTATTCAGTGCTGTTTGGAGTCTTTTGGGTGTTGGGCTGGGGCTTAAGGTGCTGTGTGGGTAACACTCCTCGACAGCAGGAGTGAGCAGGAGGGGTGTTCCTGACAGTCCTTCATAGGAAGGTGAACACAGCTTCCTTTCTCTTCTGTGTTTGTTGGAGTTTTATCTTCTGTCCTGGGAAATAGATCTCTGGGGTCGTCACTGGAATCTGTAAGAATGTGGATGAACTTGCAAGAAATTCAAATGTTGTCATCTTGGTTGTTTTGTAATGCTAAAGTATTAAATGTTGATTGGGGGGCGGAAAAAACCCATGTAAAAACTAAATAAAAATACTCTTATGAAAGTTACGTTTGCAATATAAAACAGTCAAAAAATGGAGAGGTGTAAGATGGCTCCTAGTGCTGTAGGTGACCAAGCTCATCAGAAAGAAGGCCACAGTATGTAGTAATTGGAGATGTATTAAGCACATTAAGACCCCTTCTCCACGCAGTGTGTAGGAGCAGGAGTGGTGTTTGCTGGCTGGTGACTGTCGCACTGTTTTTATATCCGTGATGTTCTCTCATATGGAGTTCCTAACCAGCTGCCTCTTGCCTCCCATCCCCATTGCTCCCCTTTGCCGTGTTCCTCTGCTCGCCGGGCTCCGGGCAGGAGCTGTTCTCCTCTGCGCGGCCGGTGGCTGTGGGGAGAGAGGTGGGAGGGGGTCCCGGCTGGTGGCAGAGGGCATTTCGCTGCTGGGCATTCGGCTTGCTCTGTGGGAACGCCAGTACCAAAAGAAGTTGGCGTGTAGGAGTCGAGGAGGTGAAGCAGGCTCAGGGTTTGTGAAATACTCTGCTCTTAGTTGCCAGAGGAATTCCTCGCAGTTTTCTTATTAGCGGTTTCAGGATTGCATGTGTGGTGAAATTCACTGCGACACCAGACATCATCCTAATAGGTTTCTTCTCCCTAATCCACAACAAAAACACCATCGCTGTTACGAAACCAATGTTAAGATCACCTTTGACATGAGCAAAGCAGTGTGCTTTTGCCAGCTCTCAGTCTTATAAACAGCTGAACCAAAGAAATGAGTTGACCCTTTCCCTCTGTTCCAATGTCCCCTCAAGGCCCCTCTCCCCTACCCCGAAACAACCCCCAGGAACCGTGGGGACTGGCAGGCAGCTGCTGGTGAACGTCAGCTTGGAGGAGTGGAGTCTGGAGAAGTTCAACATGGTTGAAGAAGCCTTTGCTACAGAGCGTTGGCTGTGTGTAGCTGTACACGGTGCTGCCTGAAGCGCTTGTAGTATGCGTCTGTTTGCCTAAAGAATAGTTCACTGCTTTATGTCGTTGTGTTTAATCCTGTTTTGTTCATGGGGGAGAACAGCTGAAAGCTTTGAAAAAGGTTTGGGAGCAGCTTTAGTCTCCATCGCCTTATCGGGGTGTGTAATGAGCCTGCGTTTCTGTGCTGCTGTTAATCTGCAAAGTTCCCCGAGGGGTTTCTTCCCCAGCTGTGGTCGAGCGGCGTTTCAAGCAGCGGTGCAGGACGGTGGTCCGTCCGTTGGAACGTGGAAGCTGTTTAACCACGCGCAGCAACACAGCATGAGGGGGTATGGACTGGGAGGGAGTAATGCAAAATCCAGTTGAAGTGGCAGGGAAAATCTGGGTAGGCAGAATGCAGTTAACCTCAGAAATACGTGTAGTGGTTAATAATGAGGATCCAGCTGGAGTGGACTCTCGTACTACAGGAAAAATATAATATCTCTTTGGCAGTTTGTAGTTCTCGCATCTGAATAAGAATACTCAGAGGGCAGAAGTGGTCCATCGCATCATGCTTAGGCAGATGTTGGTTGGAAAAGAGAGATGAAGTATTGTAACTTACATCCAGTTATCTGAAACGTGGCGGTTTCTTTGTAGTCTCGTTCTGTCTGTATTTGAACTTGGCTTGAATTGGTTTGCTTTCGTCAGGTAAAATGCTTTTGTCTGAAAGGGTCAGATCACAAAACCAACCAAAAAAACCTCACTGGTAATACACTGGTTAAGCAGTAATGGGGGAAGATGTGTAGATCTTTATTTTCCATCAAAGTATTCTAGATATGTTTAGGTTTCCTGTGATTTTTAGATATATAATGTCAACTTTTGGGAAAATATGCCATGCTGAAGAAAGCAGCTCCAGCTGATCATTGTGCAGCTTTCAAATGAATTTTCTTTTTATTTAATTTAGTTGTAATGAAGCGGAAATATACACTTCAATTGGAGCAAATTTGATTCCGATTATGGTTAACTTTTCTCTGTGAAGTATGGTGATCTGTTCAAGGAGAAATTTATTTTCTCAGAGCAGGTCAGATGCAAAATATGGTAATGACTTCTAAAAGTGAGGAGATTTATAACTGGAAACTTGTGGGTAAATATGTATTTTTTTGGACTTTACCAGACAGTTGTATATCTTCCAAACTCACGTATGCTGGAAAGTAAATGTTACTGCATATGTCCTTTTCCATACATCAGTTATATTTAAACTAGATGTTCAATAAAGTGAATACATCCAAGCTTTTCTCATCTTAGCTGAAGATCAAGAACTGCAGATAATCTTAGCTAGAAAAAAAATTGAACAGAGGCCAGATATTGTGCAGTGCCGGGCTGCCACACGTAGTTATTGTGGCTTTGTCTGCTAGAACATGGAAGGTAAAGAGCCATCGCTTCTTTTCATGTTCAGAATTGCATTAAAAGCGCCTTTTAAGTTGATTTTCGGATAGGCTTTTTTCCTAGACTAGTAACCCTCTGCAAAGGGTCTTGTGACTTACACAGTCACTAATTATGGTCAGAAAATTCAAGGGGTTGAGAGTCATCCAGCACTGAACTTTGCAAAATGGTCATAATTACTACATAAAAGCATGTTGAAGACGACAAGCAAACTTAACTGCATTGAATTCAGAGACTAAGAAACAAAGAGAAATGCTACAATAAACATTTTTTTTTGCTAGAAAATTCTGTGTTGCTGATAGGAGCCAGGGTAGGATGCTACCCTAGATAGTAGTAGAGCAATGCTTTATTTAGCTGAGATGGGGTTTAGCATGTGATTTGTCCCAATTTCTGTAGGATCAACATAACTGAAGTTGTTGATAATATAGATAATTAGTAGATGATACATTACTCTATTGTTGCTTTGTGCGTTTACTTTCTCTCCTGCCCGTTATTCTTGTTTTGTCTCCTGTTGGGTTGGTTTTGGTTTTGTTGCTTAGAGGAAATGATGAACAAAAGAAAAATATCTGATGCTAGTTTAAGTTTTGCATCATCGCCTTTGCTGGGACCAGTGCCATTTTCTATCAAATCTGTACCAAAGCCACGTGTGGCCGGCTGCTTCCTTTGTCTGTAGGACTTGTTGAGGGATCTGAATGGTGGTGCCTGGGTGCTGCGTGCTGGTAATAGTGGAGTTGTTTTTATAGTGGCAAGTAAGTTTCTGCTACAGCAGGGTGATCTTTGTTCGAAGAAGGGCATTGGGTAGATTGGGAGCACTTGCTCTTGTGGAAGGTCGTATGCCACTATAGATGCAGAACTTGCACAGTTGCAAAAATGAGATAGCTGGATTTTCCTAGGCTAATATGTCCATTTAGAATAACCCCATTTTAGGCATATCTAGCTGTTAGGACCTGCACTAAGTCTGGGAAATTTGTTTCATCTAGCAAGTTACAGTTTTCGGATTTCCTGTATTATGCAGGATTGCACAGCCTGCTGACACACCGAGTTACCATGGCAGCGGAGACACGCAGCCCAGAAGGTACCTGCTGCGGGACCACACATGCAGAAAGTACCTTTCTACATATCAAAATAAGCTGCCACATGGAGTTAGCAGAGTTCTTTGTACTTGCTCTTAGAGTCTGTTTCTACAGAAACATGAAACGGTATTTTATAACTTGGCCAAAAGCTAGTGGGGTTTTTTTTTTCCTGTAAAGGAGAAAAAGAGAAAATGCTTCATAAAAATAATGTTGGAGAGCATAGAATGAATCACAGTATGTGTATTTTTGTACTTGCTAGATGAGTTCAAAGGCAGGGCACAAAAGATTATTTCTACCCCCTAGGAACTGAAGGCGTAGGTGACTTTCTGTCTGCTAGCGTGGAGCCGCTTTGTTGTGCTAGACGTGGACTTTGCTATGTGACCTGGCATTTAGTGCGGTGAAGTACTCTGAGTGCAAGGAGAGCAGCAAATCTGGCGACCAGTGAATGAAAAGATGGATTCAAAAGCTTCCGTGGAAGGGCATGGCTGTGTCAGAAGCTGGGATGGGATGTCCTGGGAGATACGCCTGGTTCCGCAAGTGCAAAGCCATCAATTGCCAAACACCTCTTGAAACTGATTTGCTTCTTTGTAGTAACTTCACCTTTAATTGCACCTGGGTTTGTGATTAGGTGCCTACAGTTACGGACTTGTCTGCAGATTTAAGAAACCACAAGTAAAGCGTAAGCAAGCCATCAGAAACGGTCCCCTTGTCCCCTTGGTCTGATGTTTGTGCAGTCGTCCCCTTGACCTCCAGGTTGTGTTCGAATGCGAGATCGGGTTGTGCTCGGCTGTTCTGCAGCCGCGGAAGAAGCAAGCAGGCAGGGAGCGGTCCTGGCTGCCGTCCTTTAGCTGACGAAGACACCCTGAAGGGCTCAGTGGGCCTCCTCACTGACCCAGCTCCACGGGCTCAGGCCGTGCGTGAAGGGAGGCAACAAGCTGCTCCCACGGTGCGAGAGGGGGTTTGGGGGGACAGTGGGGTCACATCCAGATACCCTGAAATCAGGCTGGTTTGGTAGTCCGGAAACTACCGTCTGCCAGCCGTTCGTCTGCAGGACGGAGATGAATTTGGTGGTCAGCCTTCCCTGTCGAACACGTCGCAGCTGGCACTCAGAACCACGACAGAATGATGCTGCTGCCGCCGCCAGTCCCGTGCTCCCGGCTGCTCGGCCGTGGCTCTGGCGGCAGAAGCTCGAACGCCCTTACGCGGGTGAAGACTCTGTAGGTCAGACATTTGAAGTTAGTAAATTGTCGGAGAGAATGTGCTTTGTTTGCAAGTGACTGATTGGCGTGAGCTGTTTGGGTTTTGAAATGAAAGTCACGACCATCTTTTTTTTGCATATGTGGTATTGAGAATGGAAAGTCGTCGTAACCGCTTGGGCTAAACTTTAAACTTCATCCATTGCTTATTGATGTGTGCATGTTTGTGGTGTAGTGGAATATGAGATGTTTTGATACATCCTATGCTGTTCTAAGTGAAAGGTTGATACTTTTAAGAAGGTAGATTTTTTTTTCTGTTTGTTGTTTGTTTGTGAACAGGTGGTGCTGCAATTCCTAGAGAGCATTTGAACTCTGCCTTGTTGTTAAAAGCCACTTAGGTCTGACTAATCAGAATTTCCTAGATCAGAATTGCGATCTCAAAACGTTTTCTGTTTTATTATGTAGTGGAATCATTGTCTTCTTACTTATTTCTTTGACGTGTTTAATATTTGGACCGATCCTCTTCTGTTGTTTGGGTTGAAAAGCCCAAGCCGTGACGTGTGCCCTTTGGGTTAAGTTTAGTAGAAGCACAGAACGAGGAGAAAAATCATTCCTATTCCATGATATAAAATTATACATGTAGTAGGGAATTTTCCTTTCAATTGCAGACCTCTAGATTACCTACTACATTACAGAAGTAGTAAAATTCTGTTTTATTGGAGTGTAATGTAGTAAGCTTTAGTGAAAATGATGCCTTAGCTATCACATACTCAGAATATTAGAAACGTTTATGGTTTAAAGGGTGTGTCTTGTCTACTGAAGCACAGAGCAGGAACCGGGAGGTGTTGAAGTGGAGCTGTAAAGTGACCATTTTGTAAGATGATGTCCCACGATGATGTTCCTTTGGCAGAAGAGATGGCGGTTGGTTAGCCTCATCGCTTGAGAGGGAAATACTGCAGCGGGGGGAGAGTGTTTTATTTCAGTTCACGATTTCTTCTTCAAGCCATCTCTGTGAACATACTGGAAACTTTCATGTACTTGCAAGACACAAGGCACGTAATGCATCCTTTGAGAGCTGAGGGACTGCAGAGAGTCGCTCTGGTGCAGGGACAGCCTCTTCTGGAGGGTCCTACCGCCCCAGGGCTGGACCAGAGGCTCGTGGTGGGACCTGGGTGCCCCTGGCGAGGTGCGCTGCGGCCCTTCCTGCTGGCCGGCCTCCTTCGGCACCGGGGTTTGGTTAGGAAATCTTTCCTAAGCTGTGAAATAACATTGACAGTGGGTTTTTTGGGGTGGGATAGTAAAGTTGCTCCACAGTAGTGGATAGGAGACAGTTAAGTCTTTTACAGCCTCCTTTGAATAGCAGTTGGGTGAAATCCTTTATCTCCAGCCTTGCATTGTATTAGATAAGGACCAGGAAGCATCAGTATTTATATTACCAAGTTGCAGGTGCTTAGTTTTGTATTATTCCTAGAATCACAGACGTGATTGTTCCTACATTACCACTTTTTTTTTTTTTTATAAAGACTTTGTTGCATAAATGTTGCTGCCAGGTTGTATTGCTCAGAGTAACTGATATCTCTTTTCGATTACTTGTATGCATTTTGAAACAAAATCAGTAAAATGTACAAGATGAATGTGTTATTTTTTCCAGGCAGCAAAGGAAGGTGATACAGTTTAGGCTGAAGTTGTTTGTGTCTCTGATGTTTCATCAGTTACAGTTGACAGAAAAGAATAAATACATCTGGATTATGTTCATCAGACATCAGGAGGAGCGAATCAAAACTCGGATGTTGTTTATTTATAGCTATTTACAAATATTTTACCTTAAAAAAATATTTGGAACAGGGAAGAGATTATTTTCTGTAACTTCTTTAAAAGTTTTATTTTCCTTCGTATACTGTGCCAAGCAAGAGCCTTATTCAGTTTTCCAAGTTCTCCAGCACATAATAGTTAAATGTTTTTATGTCAATTAATATTGTCAGGAAGTCGGTTTGAACAGCGTTGGAAAATGGAAGTAGTTGGCAGAACTGGCTAATTTCACTGAATTTCCTTTTGCTAAAAATATCTCTAAAAGGAGCTCTCCTTTTGAGATACAATGAATGCTTGTTTGACTGTAGTTTCGAATTGATGGTGACTCTTGTCCTTTAACCAAAAGGGCTTGAAAAATATGAATAACCTTTTGAGACGTATTTAGCTTCTTCTGTGGTATATGTAATTATGTTCGCATACACCAAAAGTTTACATACATGCTTAACGATGTCTGTGAGTAACTCTATCAGCTGGAATGATCTGCAATAGAAACAAAAGTTCTGTCGAGAAGCTGATGTGAAGTTGAGCATTTAATTTGCATACGTCTTGGTAGGATTAAAGAGTTCTGAGTGCAGCTGCCCTGGTGAGTTTTGTCTCAAAACTTGGTCATTAATTTGTGAAATGGCAAGATTTTATTCCTGCTAATTGAAAGCATACAGCATCAGATAGGTGAGTTTTAGATAGGTTGCAATGGCAACTGTGAAAGTTATAAACTACTAGAAATAGGAGAAGTTTCATATAGTTGTTCAGGTCCCGTGCTGCCTGTGCGTTATGATACAGGGTCGTCACCGTGTTCTTTGCTGAGAGAGTTGTCAGGCATGGGAACAGGCTGCCCAGGGAAGTGGTGGAGTCACCATCCCCCCCTGGAGGCCTTCAAAAAACGTGTAGATGTGGCACTTCGTAACATGGTTTAGCAGGCATGGTGGGGTTGGGGTGACGGTTGGACTTGATGATCTTAGAGGTCTTCTCCAACCTCAAATATTCTATGACAGCCTAGGAAGCCCTTCCAGGGAGCCTTCTGCTGCCAGGACCTCCTGCAAGATGTTGGGGTCTTGGGGGTGTCCCTAGCTCTGGAGAGGTGAGGCTGTTCCAGTCGAGGCATTCTCTTTAATGCACCTCCCCCAGTGTTGGCTTTTATTGTGTGTTATCTGGAGAAGTTCCTACCATAGGCTTTTTCTTGTTAGAAGTGCTGGTTGTGGTTATTTGAGGTATTAGAGAATTACTTTATTTTGGAAGAAAGGGGCTAAACCTTCTCATCCTCTTTAAAAAAGAAAGTACATTTTGCAGTCTCTGGCAGTAATTAAAATGCTCAGTAAAGAGATCAGAATGACATAGCTGCAGTGAATTGAACTGTTCGCCTTCTGCCACTCTGAGCAGGGAGCGTAGTTTGAAGGGCTGCTGCACTGCGAGCTTGGCTCCAGTTTCTGCGCGTTAGAAAAACCACGGCTGGCTGTGGCTTGCCTGCACGCTGACTGCCTCTGAACAGCTTTCACTGTGAGGAGAGGTTCAGGTCTCTGGTCCTGACCCTTTGTATCGCTCTGAATTTTCTTTGTATGTTTCAGATGATGTTTTTAATGATGTTTCAATTTTTATCTTTTTGTATGGGCAAAAGATTTTTGTTCTTTACCAGAAAATGAAATGTTACACTGACATATTGAAACAGGAACCTTTCCCCCCTCGCTTTTTTTTTTTTTAGGTACAATTAAAGTAATTGCTAATGAAGACAGTGAAATGCATGCAGATTATTTGGAGCATTTGCACTATCGAGCTGCTGAGAGCACTAATCTCCAGTCATCTTTCCTTTCTGAGGCTCTTTCAAAACCTCCTTCAGCTGGAGCGCATGTAAGAAATGACCCAAATCCCTTGGTGGGTCCTAAATTTGATTAAATTGGGAGCTCCTGAGAGCAGCAGCCCTGTGTGTGTTTTGCACTGTAGGGGCTGGATTTGGAGCAGTAACTGTCTGGCACTGCTACGTGGCTGAGTTTTCTCTGTATTACCAGAATTTAGAAACTGACTGTGTTAGTTCTCAATTCTTTGTGTTACCTTAAGTATTGAAAACAAGTTGTCAGGCTTTTCAGGCTCCCACCCTTTAGTCAGCTGGATTTTTTGCGTTTGAAGTCATTATGTTTCCTATTGACGCAGTTTTACAAGCACACAGATTATACAGTGCTGAGAACAAGTTTTAAAATATAATGTTGGGAGCTTGGTAATCCTGAGAATAGGTCAGGGTAATGGATGGTGTAAAAGCTGGATGGAAATCTTAAGGATGCAGTAAGGAAGGAGCTGCTGCTGCTTGCTGCTGCTAGCAGACGGCCGTGGTCCTTTACGACCGAGTTGTCCAGAACACAGTAACTGGAGGCAGTAGGGTTTTTTTTGATATTATGGGGTGTGTAGCACACACTTTGTGATACTGCATCAGTAATGAATTGGACTGAAGGACTGGAAGCCACCTCCTGGGGAAGGTTCTCTTTTGGGCGTTGTCACTGAACACTTTGATTCACAGCTGAGGTAAAGTGACTTGCCCTTCTTACCGTCCTTAAATAGATTTTTTGTTACTTTTTTTTTTAATGTGAATGAATATATTGAGTAGAGTGTGCTCCTTTGTGTTCTCCAAGCACATGTTTATACTTGAAGGCAAGCATACATAGCATAACTGGCAATTAAAAATAGTTACTTGAGCTGTGCTAAAAAATGTTTGTATTTCTAGTACTTGCTGATGGCTTAAGAATGCAAAATATTATTTAATTGATTTTGATAAATTAAATTTTGAAGCTTTATGAACTTGTGCAGAAGATGGAATGCCAGGACAGTGACACAGCTCCTGTAGAGATTTTAAGGGTATTTGAACATAGCTCTGGGGGCTGGGAAACCAGGTGCTCTGCTGAGATACAAATTTTCTTCATCAGTGAGTGCAGCCTGACAAGGGAAAGTTGATTCTGGGCTAAAAGGTGGACTAGCGTGGAGACATGAAATGATCCTTGCCATTGATTGACCATTTATTTTCTTCCACAAAGATACATTCAAAAAGCCTCTCGAGTATTCAGAATCGTGAAATTCTCGGGCATGTCGTGTGTTTTGAATTGAAGCATGAAGCAAAGCTACTTTCTGTGATGCGTGATGATTTTGTAAAAATGTAAATGGGGCTTCATAGGTTTCAGACATCTGTTCACTTATTAGGCTGCATTATAGTCATTGGGAGGGGAAATTCAAGACACTGTCTAAAGATATGTTGTATCCTACTCTCATGAGAAATTCCTTCATAATTTTACTTGTCTTGAAGCATAATATGTTACTACTTCTGAGCTTTCAGTTGACTTTTTGATAGGTTTATTTGAAAAATCCTCATGTTTTCATCCTCCGAACATGTGAAGCTGGTGATGAGATTCTGCTCCCTGTTAAAAGCACAGACTTGCGGTTCAGAGCCACTCAGGAGCGAGATCTCCAGGCGCAGTGTTCGTCTTACAGTAGCATATTAGAATTCACTGTAGATCGAATTGAGGTTCTTTTGTGCTGAAGGAATAAGCCCGTACAGGTTTGTTTGAAGAGGCCTGCACTTCAAATTATAGCAGATCTTTATTGACTGATTGGGCGTGGAAGGGGGAGAGAATATTCATGTTGATGACCAGAGTGTTATGCTAAGAACTAGCTAAGAAGCAAGACGGTGACTCAAATGTGGTACTGAAGGCAGTATTGTGTTTAAGAATTGTCATTTTTCTTTCCTCATGTATACTACCTAGTATAGCTCTTCTACCACAGTGAGTCTTCTGAGCGGTGAGTGTAGTATTTTTGTTTTAGCTCTGGGTTTTTCATTGACGTTTGGAGAGAAGGACAAATCATTGACTTGAGTTAGGGAGCACAGGCTTGATGTAGAAACATTCAACACTTAACTGGAAGTTATGTTTTATATTTATGCTAATTTTGGCTTCTCTTCTCTCTGTGTTACAGAAATACTAATACAGAGCGTTTGACCTTCTAATCTCTACAGCTGAATCTCCTGATACCAGGATTAGGAAAGAGTGCCTTCCGAACCAATATGTAGCAAATGGGCATCGCACCGCCGAAGCTCCTCCCTTGGTTCCATGCGTGCATGTTTTAAGGATCCTTGTCGCCTCAGCAGTGAATTGTTCTTGTGAACTTCAGAAACGGATTTCATGTGGTGCTTGCTAAACGTTGAGTCACCATGAGTAGTAATCTAGGAAAAGAAAAGGACTGTAAAGAGAAGGATCCAAAAGTCCCATCGTCAAAAGAAAGGGAGAAGGAGGCCAAAGCCTCTGGAGGATTTGGGAAAGAGAGCAAAGAAAAGGAGCCTAAGACCAAAGGGAAAGATGCCAAAGATGGAAAGAAGGACTCCAGTAGCACGCAGCCTGGGGTAGCTTTTTCAGTGGACAATACGATAAAAAGACCTAATCCTGCCACAGGTACCCGCAAAAAATCCAGCAATGCTGAAGTGATCAAAGAGCTAAATAAATGCCGGGAAGAGAATTCAATGCGCTTGGACTTGTCCAAGAGGTCAATACACATGCTTCCATCAGCTATCAAAGAGCTAACGCAGTTAACAGAACTTTATTTATACAGTAACAAACTGCAGTCCCTACCGGCAGAGGTGGGCTGTCTTGTGAACCTGATGACACTGGCCCTGAGCGAAAACTCGCTTACCAGTTTGCCTGACTCTCTTGATAACTTGAAGAAACTGCGCATGCTTGACCTGCGGCATAACAAACTTAGAGAAATCCCTTCGGTGGTGTATAGGCTAAGCTCTCTCGCCACTCTTTACCTACGCTTTAATCGTATAACTACTGTGGAAAAGGATATCAAAAACTTGTCAAAGCTCACCATGCTTAGCATACGAGAGAACAAAATCAAGCAGCTACCTGCTGAAATTGGTAAGCAACTACACTGATTGAAAGTTTAATTCTGTGCTTATGTTCCATCTTGGAATTCAGTGAAGTATACCTAAGCTGCCACTTCTCCAGGTGCCCTTCTTCATTTAAAACTGCATAAAATTATGCTCTTGATCGTACTGTTGCAGTGTTAGCTTCTACTGAGTGTAATCAATACCTTGGATTTTTAAAAAAACAAAAAAAACACAAAAGCCTTTTTTCTTCATCTGTTATCTTAACATCAGATGTATCTTGTTTTTGTCTTTGCCTTGTGCTTTCACACACTTGTGTCTTCAGAGCCCAGACGGTTTAAAAAAAAAAAACAGATACAGGGACATATTTCATTTTAAGATTTCTTTATAAATCATTTATGAGCTGTTGCAAGGTATAAACACATTATGGGCATGTTACAGAGGGGTGTGACCGTGGTAATACAAGGTAGAATAAGTAGCTACATGCTATTACCATGAGCAAGCTGTTGGATGCCGTAACAGTTAATAATATAGGTTAATGATTTGTGAAAGCCTCTACCTTTTATAAGTCATGAATATATTAATACATGGACTCTTAATACAAAGTGACCAAATGTTGTGTGCATGGCTGATGATTCTTATGACTTTTTAATGACTAATACTTGTTTTTCCAAACATTGTTACAGAAGTTTGGAAGATGGTGAAATAGGATGAAAGTGGCTTATTAATTTAAATAGCTTATTACCAAAAATGTGCTGGAGTAGCTGTATATCAAGAACTCCAAAGTTGTTGCTAATAGGTTCTGCTTCGTGGAAAACATCTCTTTATCACACCGTTCTCAAGTAGTATTTGAGCCACGTACATGCCTCATGAAAGGGAGATTCTATCATTGGTGTGTTTTTCTACGTATCACTAGTTTTTAAAATGTAAGCGTAGCTTAGTCCTTTAGGGGGAGGGGGAACGTAAACTTCATGCAGTTAAGAAACTGCTTTGACTTTCTTCAACTGTGGAAAAAAAACTTGTAAAAGCCCTTGTAACTCTGTGAGTAATAATTCTCGCACCCTGTTTTTAAAAGCTGATGTGGGACTTTTTCCAGTTAACCAAGCCAGCGTGTGAGTATGTAAAGTGTGACTGAAGCTGGCCCCTACGCTTGCTAATTGTGCAAAGCTTGGGACATGCTCTTGTTTGGATCCCTAATAGATCTTTTTCAATGCAACAGCGGTTGCCTCTTTCTCCTGCACCTCGATACGAAAGATACATAAGATAACATGTTCTTGATGGCAGGAACTCCTGGGCACGTCTGAAGCTGCTAATCACGTTACCAGCAGCGGCCGGTGCAGACAGCTTCCGTAAGTGATAACAGGAGCGCAGACGGGTAGCGAGGCTGTCAGCTGTCGGTCGGTCTCAGTCTGTGCTTCCCTGTAGCTGCCACTGGAATGGATTCTGCTATAGCCACAGAAACATTTGTTTGCTAGGCAAAAATTAAATGGTTAATGGTGGTATGTTTTCTGATCAACATGATTTGTGAGTTGGCGCTAGCATCTTGGCAGTCCTGGGGATTTCCCCTGGGAGAACGAAGGAATACAATTTTGACCTATTTTGACACTGCAGTTAAAGTCCAACAGCCTCTTTGAACCTTTTACTAATCAGAGAATCATACTGGAAACCATGAGGCTGAGGTTTGCAAAAAAAAAATGCAGCGACAGGACAAGGGGCAATGGGCACAAATTGAAGCATGAGAAGTTCCATCTGAACACGAGGAAGAACTTCTTCACTCTTAGGGTGATGGAGCACTGGAACAGGCTGCCCAGGGAGGTTGTGGAGTCTCCTTCTCTGGAGATATTCAAGACCCGCCTGGACAAGGTCCTGTGCAGCCTGCTGTAGGTGACCCTGCTTT